>Ga0209915_1000176_pt1 | contig 216042 bp, 193 predicted proteins | sample ThiBiot_750_plan_FD_183952 | JGI IMG/M metagenome (GOLD analysis project Ga0209915, IMG submission 183952) | Wastewater bioreactor microbial communities from Cape Town, South Africa - Thiocy_cont_750_plan (SPAdes) | ecosystem: Engineered > Bioreactor > Thiocyanate-remediating >... | reverse complement strand
CTAGAATGCAGCCTGTCAAATCGAGAATTGTGGCTGCCACTCGTCATGACCGGATTTATTCCGGCCATCCACGTCCTTAGCAGCCAAGCAGAAAGAAAGACGTGGATGGCCGGGACGAGCCCGGCCATGACGGTGAGTCAGCATCACCTCAACCGAATATCCAGCCACCCAAGCTCATTCACGCTGGCGCGGTCGCCGTCGTTGAGCACCACGGTCGTGGTCTCCGCCTCGATAATCGCCGGGCCTTCGAGCGTATGGCCGGGCGCGAGCCCTTCCATCGCGTAGACCGGCACCTCGCGCCAGGCGCCGAAGAAGGCATTGCGTGTCGATTTCGGTTGAGGCGGCGCGGTGGCGGGCGGCGGCTTGACGTCGCCGTTGCCGCGCGGGACCGCGCCGACGGCGGCGACGCGCGCGTTGACGAACACCACCTCCTGGTCCGGCGAGGCGTAGGTGTAGAGGTCCTCGTGGCGGCGATGGAAACGCTGCTCGATCCGCGCGGCGAGTTCGGGATCGTCCATGTCGAGCCCGTCGAGTGGCACGTCGATTTCAAAGATCTGTTCGCCGTAGCGCATCTCCGCCGAGCGGTGGATCGCGATCGGCCCGTCGAACCACGCGCGCAGCCGCCCTGCCGCCTGCGCGTCCAGCTCCGCGAACAGCGTCCGCACCTCCAACGACTGAATGCGCTTGCCGGAATCCAGATAGGTGCGGCTGACCTCGTAACGCAGGTCGCTGGTCAGCATGCCCCACGCCGAGAGCACCGACGCCGCCGTCGGCACCACGATGCGCTTGATCTCGAGTTCGCGGGCGACTTCCGCGCAATGCAAGCCCGCCGCACCGCCGAACGACAGCAGCGTGAAGCGGCGCGGATCGACGCCGCGCCGCAACGTGGTGAGGCGGATGCCGTCCGCCATCTTCAGATTGATCATGCGATAGACGCCAGCCGCAGCGGCATCGCGCGACAGGCCAAGTTTGGCGGCAAGGCGATCCATTGCCGCGTCGGAGGCCGCGCGGTCGAGCGGCCGCTGGCCGCCCATGAAAGCGTCGGCGTCGAGATAACCGAGCACGACATTGGCGTCGGTGACGGCGACATCAGTGCCGCCGTTGCCGTAACACGCCGGGCCCGGCACCGAGCCGGCGCTTTCCGGCCCGACGTGAAAGGTGCCGCCGGCGTCGACATCGGCGATGGAGCCGCCGCCCGCCGCGATGCTGGTGATATCGAGGCTGCGCAGCGCGATGCGTTGCCCTGCGAGCGCGCCCGCCGCCGACAGTGCGGCGCGGCCGCCGGAGATCAGCGAGATATCCGTCGAGGTGCCGCCCATGTCGAACGGCACCAGATCGGGAATGCCGAGCAACTCCGCACAGCGCTGGCAGCCGGAGATGCCGCCGGCGGGGCCGGACAGCACGGTGCCGGCGGCGAGCCTCGCGGCTTCCTCGATCGGCGCCATGCCGCCGTGCGACAGAATGATGAAGATGCTCGATTTGAGCCCCGCCGCGCGCAGCCGCTGCTCAAGGCTGGTGAGATAGTGCCGCACCAGCGGCGCGACATAGGCGTTCACCACCGTGGTGGAGAAGCGTTCGAATTCGAGTATCTGCGGCAGCACGTCGCTGGAGCGCGAGATGTTGACGTCCGGCAATTCGCGCGCGATGCGCTCCGCCATCGCGATCTCGTGCACCGGATTGCGATAGGCGTGCAGGAAACAGATCGCCAGCGACTGCGCACCGCAGGCGCGGATCGCGGCGATGGTCTCGCTCACTGAGGCCTCGTCGAGCGGGATCAGCACGCCGCCGTTGGCCTTGATGCGCTCGCGCACGGTGAACCGCCGTTCGCGCGGCACCAGCGGTTCCGGCGGCGGCGAGCGCAGATCGTAGCGGTTGTCCTTGAGCCCTTCCCGCATCTCGATGATATCGCGATGGCCTTCGGTGGTGACCAGCGCCACCCTGGCGCCCTTGCGCTCCAGCAGCGCGTTGGTCGCGACCGTGGTGCCATGGACCAGACGCGTGGTCGCCGCCAGCATCGCTTCGCGTGTTACGCCGAGCCGCCGCGCCAGTTCCTCGAGCCCCGCCATCACGCCGATCGATTGATCCGCCGGGGTCGAAGGCGATTTCGCGAAGGTGGTGTGCCCGCGCTCGTCGATGGCGACGAGGTCCGTGTAGGTGCCGCCAACGTCAACGCCGATCGTATACATCGTCACGCGCCCGCCTTCGTCGTGTCGCCGCTCACCAGTCCCTGCGCGACGTCACGCGCGCGCGCCGCTTTAGAGCGTTGCGCCGGATCGCCCCAGCCGCCGCCGCCGGAGGAGCGGATCTCGAACCAGTCGCCGGGACGAATCTCGATGCCGACTTCCTTGGTGCGCAGCACGCGGGGCGCGCGCCCTTCCGACATCAGCCGGTAGCGATGCGGCGCGCCGTCCTCGCCGCCAAGCATGCCGCAAGCACGATGCCGCGTGCCCTCGCCAGCGGTGTTGGCGAGCGCCACCTTCTCCGTCTCCATCACCAGATCGAGCGCGACGCCGAGGCCGCCGCGATATTTGCCGTCGCCGCCGGAATCCGCCAGGAATTCGTGATGGCGGAAGTGCAGCGGAAAGCGCACCTCCGCCACTTCAAGGCTGCCGAACTTGATGCCGCCCACCGTGTGCCATTCGCCGATCGACGACCAGCCATCGCCCTGCGACGACGCGCCGCCGCCGGGCCGCGCCTGAAACATGTGCCAGATGAAGTTGCGGCCGGTGCGCGGGTCCTCGCCCTGAATGGCGATGCGAAAGCGGCGGCTCCAGCCGGCCATCGCGCGCTCCGGACACGAGGCCGACAATGCCTTGACGATGGCCTCGACGATCTCGTTCGACGGATGGCTGGTGCAGAGCGTCACCGGGCGGCCGGGATCGGCCCAGACGATGGTGCCTTGCCTGGCGATCACCTTCAGCGCGCGCAGACAGCCGTCGTTCTTCGGAATGTCGGGATCGATCAGATAGGCGAAGGCCATCGCCACCGCCGCCTGCATGTTGGCGTGCGACGAATTGACGAAGCGCGTCGACTGCGGATCGGAGTCGGAGAGATCGACCTCCACCTCGCCGCCGCGCTTGGTGACCTTCGCGGCGATGCGGATGTTCTCGCGGCCGCCGGAGCCGTCGTCGTCGAGGAAGGCTTCGCCATGAAACACGCCGTCCTTCCAGGTCGCAACCACCGCGCGGGTCTGCGCCTCGGCGGCGTCCAGAATCGCATCCACCGCGCGCTCCACCGTCGCGCCGCCGAATTCGTCGAACAGCCGCAGCAGGCGCCGTTCGCCGAGCCGCGCCGCACCGACCATGGCGGCGAGGTCGCCGCGGAAGTCGCGCGCGTTGCGGACGTTGAGCGCCAGCATGTCGAGGATGTCCTCGCGCAGCTTGCCCGCCTCATAGAGGAAGATCGGCGGCACGCGCAGCCCTTCCTGATAAATCTCGGAGGCGGTCGGGTTGTAACCGCCATGGGTCGCGCCGCCGATGTCGCTCTGGTGCGCGCGCACGATCGCCCAAAACATGCGCCGCTCGCCGTCGAACACCGGCACGAAGGCGGTGAGATCGGGCAGATGGCTGCCGCCGTGATAGGGATCGTTGAGCAGGAGCACGTCGCCGGGCTTGAAGGTGCTGAAGCGTTCCTCGATGGCGCGCGCCGCCCACGGCAGCGCGCCGACATGCACCGGGATGTGATCGGCCTGCGCGATCAGCCGGCACTTGGTGTCGCAGATCGCCAGCGAGAAATCGCGGCTTGAATTGAGGATCTGCGAATACGACGTGCGCAGCATCGCCTCGCCCATTTCGGCGACGATCGAACTCAGCCGATGCTGGACGACGGAACGCGTGATCGGATCGATGGTCGCGGACATGACGTGCCTCGCTCGCTTGTATGATGTTGCCGGTTCAGCTTTGCGCCGCCACGTCCGCCATCGCCGCGTCGGCGGCGGTGACGATGGTATCAATGTCAGCGTCGCGCATCGGCGTCGACAGCGCCATCAGCCCGTAGCCGGCGCAGAGGATGCCGCGATTGAGCAGGCCCGCGTTGAACACCGCCTGCCGCTTCGCGTCCTGTTCGGTGAGATAAGCGGAGCGATAATCGCGGATGTCGCGCTCGGCAAAGTGGATCTTCAATAGCGAGCCGCGCCCTACCGTGCGTCCCGGCACGCCGTGCTTGCGGAATGCGGCGTCGATGCCGCCGCGCACCGCATCGCCGATGGCGTCGAGCCGCTTGAACATCGCCTCGTCCAGCAATTGCATCGCGGCGAGCCCGGCGCGCATCGTCACCGGATTGGCGGAGAAGGTGCCGCCGTGCGGCAGCGCCGGCTTGCCGTGGCGCGGATCGAACACCGCCATCACCTCGGTGCGGCCGCCGATGGCGCCGACCGGAAAGCCGCCGCCCATGATCTTGCCGAGCGCTGTGAGATCGGGATCGCCGTCCCACAGTCCTTGCGCGCCGTGATAGCCGAGGCGGAACGAAATCACTTCGTCGAACACTAGCAGCGCGCCGACCTCGCGCGTCACCCCGCGCAGCGCCTGAATATACGCCTTGTCGGCCGGCACGAGGCCGGCACGGTTCGGCATCGGATCGACCAGCACGCAGGCGAGTTCAGGACCGTGCTCGCGGATCAGCGATACCGCCGCTTCCGGATCGTTGAACGGAATCGTCAGCACGTCCGCCAGCACGTTGTCCGGCGTGCCTTTGGCATAGGCCACCGACACCGGCGCGTTGCGGCCCCACGCCTCCGGCGTCGGATCGAGGCTGACTTCGGCGTAATCGTAGGAGCCATGATAGGCGCCTTCGCATTTCGCGATCTTCGGCCGGCCGGTGAATGCGCGCGCCGCCTTCAGCGCCATCATCACCGCCTCGGTGCCGGAATTGGCGAAACGCACCTGATCGACGGAGGGAAGACGCGAGGTCAATAGCTCGGCTAGATCGACCTCCGCTTCGGTGGGCAGGCCGAAGGCGGAGCCGAGCGCGATCTGATCGCTCGCCGCCTTCACCAGTTTCGGGTGGGCGTGGCCATGAATCAGCGAGGCAAAATTGTTGATGCAGTCGATGAAGACGTTGCCGTCCAGATCGATGACGCGGCAGCCCTCGCCGCGCGCGGCGTAGATCGGATACGGCTTCATGAACACGGTGGTGCGCGAATTGCCGCCCGGCAGGCTCTGGAGCGCGCGGTTGTAGAGCGCCTGCGATTTCGAATTCGGGTCCGGATACATCTCGCGCCTCCCGGTCGCGCCCCTTCATCGGGGCGGGATCATTCTTGTTCCGAAATTCGGAATTGTATTCGCGACGCCCGGCGAGGCCATCGGATCACTCCTTGGACGAAGCATCCGGCGCATCGATCAGCTTCGATATCACGGGGAAATAGTTGTCGCCCGTGCCGGCCATGATCGCCTCGCGAAAAATGTCGCCGACCAGCGCCGCGCCACGCGGATCGACGCCGACCTGAGCGGCGAGTTCGAGCGCGTAGGTCAGATCCTTCAGCGCATATTCTGTGGAGAAGGCCCGCAACGGAAATTCGCCAGGCACGATCGCCTTCATGCCGTGGTTGCGCAGCGCGAAGCTGTCCGCCGAGCCTTTCGACAACGTCTCCAGCAGCAGCTTCGGCGCGACGCCGCTGCGCCGCGCGATGGCGGCGGCTTCCGCCAGCGCGTTGACGGTTTCGAACAGCACCATGTTGTTGAGGATTTTCGTCACCTGCCCGGCGCCGGTGCCGCCGCACAACGTGACGTCCGTCGCGAAGTGGCGGATCAGCGGCTCGACCTGCGCGAATTGCGCCTCCGTCGCGCCGACCATCACGCTGAGCGTGCCGTCCTGCGCCGCCTGCCGGGTGCGCGCGATCGGCGCGTCGATCCACGTCGCGCCCTTCGCCGCGAGGCGCTTGGCGAAATCGCGCGTCACGTCCACCGCCGAGGTGCCGAGATCGATCACGGTCTGGCCGCCGCCGATGGACGCGAGCAATCCGCCGTCGCTTTCGACGACATGACGCACATGCTTGGCGCTGGGCAGGCAGAGGAAGATCACCTCGGAGCCCTTTACAGCGTCGGCCACAGAGGACGCGATGGCGCCGCCGTCGGCGGCGATGCGCTGCAATGGTTCGCTGGCGAGATCGAACGCCTTCACCGTGCGCCCGCTCTTGCGCACCAGATTGCGGCAGATCGGCTCGCCCATGACGCCGAGCCCGATGAATCCAAGTGTGCCTGCCATGATGTCCGTTCTCCCGAATTCCGATGACCGTAGCGATGTCGTCACCCTGAGGTACTGGCGCATAGCGACAGCCTTAGCAGGTTGGCAAGCCAACTTGCGTCCAGCCGGGCGGTGCAATGCCCCGCGAGGGCCGTCTTTAACCGTCTCTTTACCATACCGCGCGATTGTTCCCGGTAGCATCATGCAAGGTTTGGCTTGCAGGGTCTCGCTCCCGGGAATCGGTTTCCATGGCACAGGTCAGCAGCAATATCCGTCGCACACCCTTCGACAATCATGGTGACGCGAGAGACGCCCGGGACGCCGCCAATATCCTGGCATTCCCGCCGCCCTCGCCGCGCGACGGCAGCGCGACCGCGATCGACCTGATCTATCAGGCCGCCGAAATGTTCACCGGGATCGAAAGCCGCGCCCGCGACATCGAGGCCAACGCCCGCGCGATGTGCCAGAACGCCGTGGACAAACTGGTCGATTCCGAACGCCGGATCCAGGCGGCCGAGCGCGCGCGACGCGACATCATCGCCGATGTCGACCGCCGCTTGCAGGAGGTCTCGCTGGCGTTGAGCGACGCCAAGGCGCGAATCGACGCCGCCGAAGCGCGGGCGACCGCGGCCGAGCGGCGCGCGACGGCCGCCGAAGCCGACGCCCAGACCGCACGCCGCCTGCTCACCCAGGTCGAAGACACCATCCGCAGCCGGCTGTTGGGCGAAGACGCCGGTGTCCATCCGCTGCGCCGCATGCGGGCTTGAGGGCCAGAACCCGCACGCGCACCGCGAACATCGTCGTCCCCTAACGCCGCACGCGCACCTTGGAGAACTTGACGTTCTTGCCGTCCGCCATGCGGGTGGCAATGAAGCCGGCGTCCATGATCGCCTCGCGCTGCGGCATACGCTCTTCCGGCGCGCGGGTGACGTCCCACCACGCCGCGCGATGCGCCGCGCGCGGCAGCGCATCGTCGATGATCTCCTCGATCTCGTCGAAGCTCAGCACGAAGTCGGCGCGCGTCTGCGCCGCCAGGTAATCGCGCAACAGGGTGTAGTCGTTGGCCATGGGTCAAGTCATAGCCGGGGGAGGCCCGCGTTTCTATCCAAAATGTCGATGGCGGCCGCGAGTGACCAGAAGAATCCTTCAACGCGTCATGGCCGGATTTATTCCGGCCATGACGACGATAGACACCGTGCTTTACGAAGACGCTCGCTGTTAGCCCGCCCCTACTTCATCAACTCCGCCGCCAGGGCGGCGTAGGCCGGCAGCGTCACCGGATCGTTGGCGGCGTTGGCGGCGTAGGGATGCGAGGCGTAGCGCACGATCACCATCTCGGCTTTCGGATCGATGTAGATCGACTGGCCGTAGATGCCGCGCGCGGCGAACGCGCCGTCGGCGTTCTCGGTGTGCCACCACATGTCGTGATAGGACCAGCCCGGCAGGGTCTTGTAGCCGGCCATCGCGAACTTCGCCTTGTCGCCGCCCTTGGCGACTTCGAGGGCAGCCGCTTCCGGAATCACCTGCTGGCCGTTGAATTTGCCCTTGTTGCGGATCATCTCGCCGAAACGCGCGAGATCGCGCAGCGTGGTGTTGAGCCCGCCGCCGCCGGATTCGGTGCCGATACTATCCACCATGAAATAGGCGTCGTTCTCGGCGCCGAGTTTCTGCCAGATTTCCTTCGACAACAGATCGGCCATCGACTGACCCGACGCGCGCTTGACGATCCACGCCAGCACCTCGGCGTTGGAGGTCTTGTAGGCGAAGGCCTTGCCGTGTTCGCCTTCCTTTTGCAGCTTGACGAGGAAATCGAAGAATGTTCGCGGGCCGCTGTAGTTCGGCGGCAACGGCATAATGCCGCCGGCGCGCGCATAGTCGAACACCTCGGCCTTCGGATCGGAATAGTTCTCCGAATATTTCACGCCGATGGTCATGTCCATCACTTCGCGCACGGTGGCGTCGCCGTAAGCCGAATCCTTCAACTCCGGCACGTACTTCACCACCTGCGCGTCGGGATCGAGCTTGCCCTGCGCGGCGAGCACGGCGGCGAGCGTGCCGACGAAGGATTTCGTCACAGAGAAAGCGACGTGCGGCGTATGCGCGTTGCCCGCGCCGAAATACTTTTCGTAGATCACCTTGCCCTTGTGCATGACGAGCAGGCCATCGGCGTAGGTCAGCGCCGGCATGTCGCCAAAGGTGATCGCCTTGCCGTCCATGGTAGTGACGGGGATTTTCTCGATATCGCGCTCGGCGCGCGGCAGCGGCACGATCACGCCCTCGCCGCGCCAGACATTGGCGGTCGGCACCAGTTCGCGGATGTGGCTGAAAGCCCAGCGCGTTCCGGGGAATTTGCTGCTACTGCCGTCATAGAAGCGCACCGTCTTGTCCGGCGGCGGCGGAAAACCCTGCATCACCTTGTTCGCGACCGGATCGGTCTGCGCCGCGGTCGGCAGTTTCGGCGGATCGTCGGCACGCGCGACGGTCGTTGCGAGCGCAAGCAGGCTGGCGCCGGCCAGGGCGATGAAGCGGGTCATGGGGTTTCCTCGTGTGGCTTGATCTTGTCGGTTTGATTGCGGCTGCATGGTTGCGGAAGACGACGAGGCTGTCCAGCGCAACCATATGACGGGTCGTCCCCGCGCAGGCGGGGACGATTCAAACCTTAGCTCCGCTCACAGGTACTTCTTCATCTCCGCCAGCAGACCGTCGCGCAGGTCGGGGCGCGCCATGCCGTAGGCGATGTTGGCGCGGAGGAAGCCGGCACGGGAGCCGCAATCGTGGCGCTCACCCTCGAATTCGAGACCGTAGAATTTTTGCGACTCCGACAGCTTCTTCATGCCGTCGGTGAGCTGGATTTCGCCGCCCGCGCCCTTTTCCTGCGTCTCGAGAATCTTGAAGATCTCCGGTTGCAGAATGTAGCGGCCAGTGATCGAGAGGTTCGACGGCGCGGTGCCCTTCGGCGGCTTCTCCACCATGCCATCCACCGCGAACACCTTGCCGTATCGCTCGCCGACGCCGACCACGCCGTATTGATGCGTCATGTCTTCCGGCACCGCTTCCACCGCGAGCAGGTTGGCCTTGTCGCCGAGCGCCTCGGCGGCGGCAATCATCTGCTTCAGCACGCCCGGCGTGTTGAGCACCAGTTCGTCCGGCAATACGACTGCAAAAGGCTCGTCGCCGACGATGTCGCGCGCGCACCACACCGCATGGCCGAGACCGAGCGGCGCCTGCTGGCGGGTGAAACTCATGGCGCCGGCCTCGGGCTGGAATTGCGCCAGCAACTCCTGCTCGGCCTTCTTGCCGCGCGCGGCCAGCGTGGTGTCGAGTTCGAACATCTTGTCGAAGTGATCCTCGATCACGCCCTTGTTGCGCCCGGTGACGAAGATGAAGTGCTCGATGCCGGCCTCTTTCGCCTCGTCGACCACGTACTGGATCAGCGGCCGGTCGACGATGGTCAGCATCTCCTTCGGCATCGCCTTGGTGGCGGGAAGGACGCGGGTGCCAAGACCGGCAACCGGAAACACAGCTTTGCGGATTTTCATGAGCGCTCTTGTGTTGAGAGAGAAAACGGCGGGGCAGGCTATGCCTACGTACCCCGTTTGCAGCCAACAACAAAGGCGGATGTGTGGTGGCCGCCCCTGCGGCGCTTCGCCATGGTGCGATCGCGGAAAACCTGCGATCTGTTAAGCTGATCGAAACCCTATCGGGGCCTCCTGAATGTCGACAGACTTTCGACATAGGGATGACGGGATGCGGATGACGGGACCAGCGATGCGCGGACGACGGCTGATCGGCGGAGTGGCGGGCGCCATGCTCGCAACGCTGGCCCTGCCGGGCGTTGCGGTGGCGCAGGGCGTCACCGCCAGCCACGGCCCGCTCTCCTTCTTCGACAACATCTTCACCGGCTCGATCACCCACAGCGCGCCGACGCAACGCGCGCCCGCGCAGGGCCCGGCCTCAAGCTCGGCGGCGCTGCCGTGGAGCGGCGAGGACGGCGCGTCGGGGCATCCGTTGATGACAGCGGCGGCGATCCGGCAGGCGGCGGCGAATTTCCCCAACTGCGTCGCCGGGATGTGGCCGGACGCGGCCAGGCGCGGCGTCTCGCGCGAGAGTTTCGAGCGCTACACAGCGGGGCTCACGCCCGATCTGCGGCTGATGGACCTGATGGATTCGCAGCCGGAATTTACCAAGGCGATCTGGGACTATCTCGACATTCTGGTCAGCGACACCCGCATCGCGCGCGGCCGCGAGATCCTGGCGCAATACAAGCCGCAGTTCGACGCGATGGAGCGCGCCTACGGCGTCGACCGCTACATCGTCGCCTCGATCTGGGGCATCGAATCGAATTACGGCACCCAAGGCGGCGACCGCAGCGTGGTGAATTCCACCGCGACGCTGGCCTGCGTCGGCCGCCGTCAGGCTTACTTCAAGGATGAATTCCTCTCGGCGCTGGAAATCCTGCATCGCGGCGACGTGCGGCCCGAACATCTCAAGGGCTCGTGGGCCGGCGCGTTCGGCGGCACGCAATTCATGCCGACCTCGTTCAAGCGCTACGCCGTGGACTTTGATGGCGACGGCCGCCGCGATGTCGTTGACAATCCCACCGACCTGATCGCCTCCACCGCCAACAACCTCAAGAAGGACGGCTGGCAGAGCGGCCAGACCTGGGGCTACGAGGTCGTGGTGCCGAAGGGCTTCAACTACATGCTGGCGGATCGCGCCAAGAGCATGACCTTGGCGCAGTGGCAGCACCTCGGCGTGGCGCGCCCCGGCGGCAAAGCGTTCCCGCGTCCGGGCGAGAAGGCTTACCTGCTGGCGCCGGCGGGCGCCGAAGGTCCCGGCTTCCTGATGCTGCAAAACTTTCGCGTCATCATGAAATACAATCCGGCGGAAGCCTACGCGCTCGCCATCGGCCACTTCGCCGATCGTCTGCGCGGCGGGCAGCCGTTCGTGCAGCCGTGGCCACGGCAGGAACGCGTATTGTCGCGCGCCGAGCGGCTGGAATTGCAGCAATTGTTGGCGCAACGCGGCTTCTATCGCGGCACGCCGGACGGCCAGATTGGAAGCCAGACCCGCGAGGCGCTGCGCGGCTTCCAGGCCTCCATCGGCACCCCCGCCGACGGTTTTGCCTCGTCGGACGTGCTGGATCGGCTGCGGGGACGGTGAGGCACATCAGTCTCCCCACCCACCGAGTCGTCCCCGCGCAGGCGGGGACCCATAACCCCTGGCCTTGGTTGTTTTGGATCCCCGCCTGCGCGGGGACGACTCGGTTTGTCGGGCGAACTCACCTGCAAAACGAATGTTCGGTCAGGCGCACAGGATGTGCCGTCACTTGACTCCACCCACGCCGAAGCGCATGAGCGAGGCATGACGCGCGCTTTTCACAGCCTCAACAAACGTGCCGCCCTTTTCGGGGCGGGCCGTCTGCGCGCGTAAACTTCTCGAGCTTTTCGCACAGACCACCCTCACCCCGCCGGTTCGGACGGGGCAATCAACATGCGTCTCCCGTTCGCGGCTCGAACAGGAGACTTGCAATGACTGCCATCCACCAAAGACCGCACGGCCCGAATCTTTCAGGCTTGTGGCTGCCGCTGATCACGCCGTTTCGCGACGGCAACCTCGACGTCACATCGCTGCGCCGGCTGGTGCGTCACTACGCGATGACCGCGATCGACGGCCTGATCCTCGGTGCCACCACCGGCGAGGGCCTCGTGCTCGACGAAATCGAGGCCGAGCGGCTGGCCTCGGTCTGCGCCGCTGAATTGCACGCCGCGCGGCGGCCGATGCCGATCTATCTCGGACTTGCCGGCTGCGACACCCGCAAGGTCGCGGCGATGATCGCGCGCACCGAGGCGTGGCCGATCGACGGCTATCTGATTTCCGCGCCAGCCTACACGCGACCGTCGCAGCAGGGACTGTACCTGCACTTCGCGGCGCTCGCGGACGCGACCGCGCGGCCGATCATGCTCTACAACATCCCGTACCGGACGGCGGTAAACATCGGCAACGATGTCATGCTGCGACTCGCGGAGCGGCCCAACATCGTCGGCCTCAAGGATTGTTCGGCCGATACGCTGCAATCGGTCGATCTGTTGTGCCGCAAGCCGTCCCATTTCGCGGTGCTGACCGGCGAGGACGCGCTGTTCTACAGCGCGCTGGCGCAAGGCGCGGACGGCGGCATCCTCGCCTCCGCCCATGTCGAGACCTTAGCCTTTACGCAGGTCGCGGGACATGTCCGCGCCGGCAACCAGCCCGCCGCGCTGGCCGCATGGAGCATGATCGGCGACCTGCCGCGGCTGTTGTTCGCCGAGCCCAGCCCCGCGCCGATCAAGCACTGGCTGTGGCGGCAGGGCCTGATCGACAGCCCGGAGGTGCGGCTGCCGATGGTGCCGGTGAGCGAGGAGCTGGCAGCCAGAATCGAGCGCAGAATGACGACGGAGATGGCCCTCGCCGGAGCCTGAGCCGCTGTTTTGAAAAGTCGTCGGATCACCTCTCGGTAGTTCCCCGGATGCTGTGCAGCGCATCGCCGAAAGCGCGTTCACGCGCGTCTTCGACGCGCTATGGCGATGTGGTGCTCTGCTGATCCGGGGTCGTTGCGATGTTTGTCGTCACGGTCCCGGTTCTGCGCAGCGGCACTTCGTGCCGCAGCGCGCCCGGGACACCCTAGATAGCCTCTGAGCCGCCGCGCATTCACCCTTCCCCGGAAAGATAGGAGCGGCGGTCTTGACGATCGGCCGCCCCGCCCCCTTATGGTCCGCCGGAACCGGCACGCTGCCCGGTTCCGGCCCGATTTGACCGCTATAGCGGCTGTATCATTCCGGCGAACGAGCGCATGTCGAAGCTGAAACCCCTGCGATGCCTGTTACGCGACCGAAGCATGCTCGGCGTGCTCGCGGTCGCGGGGTTGATGCTGTTCGCCATTGCGGCGCCTGCCTCGGCGCAGTTCTTTCCGTTCTTCGGCGGCGGCCCGCAGCAGCCGCAACGGCATCAGCCGCGCGGCGGTGGCGGCGGCTTCTTCAGCAATCCGTTCTTCGCGCCGTTCGAGCAGCGCCCGCCGCCGCAACAGCAGCGGCCGGTGGAGCGGCAGGACTTTTCCCGCGCGCCGCCGCCGGAAAAGCGCGAGGTCGCGGCCGAACGCAACGTGCTGGTGCTCGGCGACGCCATGGCCGACTGGCTCGGCTACGGCCTTGAGGACGCGCTGAGCGAAACGCCGGAGCTCGGCGTGATCCGCAAATTCAAGACGGTGTCCGGCCTGATCCGCTATCAGCCCAAGGGCGAGCCGTCCGACTGGGCGGCGGCGGCGAAGGAGATTCTCGCGACCGAAAAACCGGACGTGATCGTGATGATGCTCGGCCTGCACGACCGCATGCCGATCCGCGAAACCGCCGCCGACAAGAAAGCCGACGCCAAATCCGATTCCAAGGCGGACGGCAAACCCGATGGCAAGCCGGCCGCCGACGCCAAGCCGAACGATGCGGATGACGGCGACCCGGACTTGCAGATCGCGGCACCCGAAAAGAGCGCGCGCGGCGCCCACGGCGTGCATCAGTTCCGCGACGAGCGTTGGGGTGAGCTCTACAGCAAGAAGATCGACGAAACGATCGCGGTGCTCAAGAGCAAGGGCGTGCCGGTGCTGTGGGTCGGCCTGCCCTCGATCCGCGGCACCAAATCGACCTCGGACGCGCTCTATCTCAACTCGCTCTATCGCGAGGCCGCCGGCCGCGCCGGCATCACCTATGTCGACCTGTGGGACGGCTTCGTCGATGAGTCCGGCCGCTATCTGGCGCAAGGCCCCGACTTCGAAGGCCAGATCCGCCGGCTGCGTTCGAGCGACGGCGTCTACTTCACCAAGGCCGGCGCGCGCAAGCTGGCGCATTACGTCGAGCGCGAGATCAGCCGCGTGCTGGCGGGCCGCCCCACCACCATCGAAATCCCCACCGAGCCCGGCACGCCGGAGGCCGAAGCCAAGCCGGGCGTGCCGGCGCCGCGGCCGATCGCCGGCCCGGTGATTCCGCTGGTCGCCTCCTCGGTCGGCACCGACGAGTTGCTCGGTGCCGCCAATGTGCGGCCGGTATCGGTCGACCCCCTGGTGACGAAGACGCTGGTGAAGGGCGACGCGCTGACGCCGCCGCCCGGCCGCGCCGACGACGCGGCATGGCCGCGCCGCGAGGTTGCGCACGAACGCGCCGGCGAGCCGGTGGTCGCGGCGGTGACGCCTGCGAACGGCGCGCCGGCCAATGCCGCCCGCGCCGGCGAGAAGCCGAAGCGGCAGCACATCATCGTGCGCACCAACGAGCAGCGCTTCGGCGACGCCTCGCCACAACATCGCCGCTACGCGCCGCCGCCCCGCCCGCTGCCGCCGCCGCCCGGCCCGGCCGACTGGCTGTCGCGGCTGTTCCAGTAACGCGGCGCACCACACACACCGCGTCGTCCCTGCGCAGGCAGGGACGACGATTTTCGTGTTGCAAGTCTATAACAACGTCCCGCTGAGGATCAGCAACGCCACGCTGAAGTAGATCATCAGCCCGGTGACATCGACCAGGGTAGCCACAAACGGTGCCGACGCACTGGCGGGGTCGAAGCCGACGCGTTGTAAAATGAACGGCAGCATCGATCCGGCCACCGAGCCGAACGTCACCACGCCGATCAGCGCCGCCGCCACCGTCAGCGCCACCAGCACCCAGTGCTCGCCGTAGTCGTAGATGCCGAGCTTCTGCCACGCCACCACGCGAAGGATGCCGATGACGCCGAGCATCGCGCCGAGGATCATGCCGGTCGGCAGTTCGCGCAGCGCCACGCGCCACCAGTCGCCGAGCTTCACTTCGCGCAGCGCCAACGCACGGATCAAGAGCGAGGTTGCCTGCGAACCGGAATTGCCGCCCGAACTCATGATCAGCGGAATGAACAAGGTCAGCACGATCGCCTTCTCGAGTTCACCCTCGAAGTGCTGCATCGCGCTGGCGGTCAGCATCTCGCCGAGAAACAGCACGCAGAGCCAGCCGCCGCGCTTGCGGATCATGGCCGGCAGCCCGACTTGCAGATACGGCTCGTCGGTCGCGGCCATACCGCCGAACTTCTGCACGTCCTCGGTGTTTTCCTCGATGATGGTGTCGATGATGTCGTCTACCGTGACGATGCCGAGCACGTGCCCGGCCTTGTCGATCACCGGCACCGCGAGAAGGTCGTGCTTGGAGATCAGCCGCGCCACGTCTTCACGATCGACCAAGGGCGAGGTGGTGATCGGCTCGCGCACCGCCAGCGCCATGATGTTGTCGGTCGGCTCGCCGGCGATCAGGCGACGCAGCGACACCGCGCCGACCAGACGGCGGGTGTAGGCATCCAGCACATAGATCGCGTAGACCGTCTCGCGGGTACGCTCGACCTGACGGATGTGCTGCAAGGTGCGCTCCACGGTCCAGGTCGCGGGCACGCTGACGAACTCCGTCGTCATGATGGCGCCGGCGGTGTTCTCCGGATAGGAGAGCAGGTCCCTGATGGTCGCGCGCGTGGCCGCGTCGAGACCCTGCATCAGCTCGTCGCGTACCGGCTCGTCGAGTTGCTGCACGAGGTCGGCGGCCATGTCGGCCGACATGCCGGACAGCAGGATGGTCGCGGTCTGGCGCGGCAGGGCGGCGAGGATCTCGGCGCCGAAATTCAATTCCGGCTTGTCGAGAATCTGCACCGACATCTCGACCGGCAGCAGCACCAGCACCGCCGCCGCATCGTCGACATCGAGTTGATTGAGAATGTCGACGTTGTCGGCGATATGCCCGTCGCTCAGCCGCGAGGCCAAGGCCAGCGTGTCGACGGCGCCATCCGCCGTTTCAATGATTTCCGTCATAGCTCACCTTCGGGGACCGCCGACAACGGCAGCGCGGTGAGCTCACGCACAAGCTCAGACCGTGGGGACCGCTATCGGCAAAGGACCTGGCAAATTGCCCGGACTGTCGCTTGGCATAATGTGGTGGTTTCCAGTGATGAGACGGCGGCCATGGCCGACACGCCTCGCGCCGCTGACATGGTCCCTCGCGGCGGCGGCGTCAAGAAAAAAGCGCGCGATGGTGAAGGAAGCAAGCCTACGTTTAGTTTGCCGTCATGGCCGGGCTTGTCCCGGCCATCTACGTCTTTCTGATTGGTAGGGACTTAAGACGTGGATGCCCGGGACAGGCCCGGGCATGACGAATAATTAGTTCTTACTGTACAACTGGCGCTCAGCCGCCCAGCTTCGCCATCAAGGCGTCCGACACCTCGAAGTTGGCGTAGACGTTCTGCACGTCGTCGTGTTCGTTGAGCTGGTCGATCAGCTTCAGCAGCTTCTCGCCGGTCTCGTCGTCGACCGCGACGGTGTTTTGCGGCTTCCAGATCAGCGCCACCTTGCGCGCCTCGCCGAACTTGGCCTCGAGCGCCTTGGCGACCTCGCGAAACGTGTCCTGTGAAGCGTAGATCTCGTGGCCGCCCTCGCCCGAGACGACGTCGTCGGCGCCGGCCTCGATGGCGGCTTCCAGCATGTCGTCGGCGGAGGCCTTGGCGGCGTCGTATTCGATCACGCCGAGGCGATCGAACATGAACGACACCGACCCGGTTTCACCCAGGTTGCCGCCGGACTTGGTGAAGTAGGAGCGGATGTCGGAGGCGGCGCGGTTACGGTTGTCGGTCAGAACTTCCATGATGACGGCGACGCCGCCGGGGCCGTAGCCTTCGTAGCGCAGTTCGTCATAGCTCTCGGCGTCGTTGCCGCTGGCCTTCTTGATGGCGCGCTCGATGTTGTCCTTCGGCATGTTTTCCGCCCGCGCCGCGATCACCGCCGCGCGCAGCCGCGGGTTCATCGCCGGATCGGGGGTGCCGAGCTTGGCGGCCACGGTGATTTCCCGCGCCAGTTTGCTGAACAGCTTCGACTTCTGGGCGTCCTGACGGCCCTTGCGATGCATGATGTTCTTGAACTGGGAATGCCCGGCCATACGGAAAAAGCTCCTCGATCTCGGAAACGTGCCAAAAACCTGTCAAGGCGCGGCTTATAAGCCCGGTCGGGGCAAATTCAAAGCGGCAGTCGCACCTTGCGCGGGAAGCAACGCACCCGACCCGGCCCAACCGCCGGATTGCGACGGTCGGGGCAGGTCCGGGTCCAGGGCCGTGGGTTCCGCGGCGTACAAACAATAGCGGACGATAGCGGCAACTCGGTCACGCCCCGCGCCGTCAATAGCAGGCGGGGTTCCGCGCGGCTGGCATCGCCAGGAAGGTGATGGTTGCCGGCGCGAACGTGACGACGCCGGCCGCCGTGGCGCGGCCGTCGAGCGCGGGCAACTCATCGCGCGCGTTCAAGGCAAGCCGCCCGCCGTTCATCCGCACCGCCGTATCCTGCAACTGCGGCGCGCTGAGCGTATAGCGAAGCGACTGGTCGGGAAGCCTGAGCGCGTGCGTGGTGCCGCGATCGGTGTTGATCGCCAGCACCGCGACGCCGCCGTCGACATCGCGCAGGCAATGCGCATAGACATGCAGGCTCGATTCCCGCACGCCGGCATTGAGCACCGTGGAGCCCATCAGCTTTCGCCACAACAGCGCGCCCCAGTAATTCGGCCGCGGCGTCAATGCCATCTCATCGAGCAGGCCGTAATCGCTGGCCGCCAGCGTGTTGTGCATCACCACCTGCACGCCCGCCTTGGCAAGGCGGGCGAGTTGGTCGAGATAACGGAACGTATCGCGGAACGTCGTTGCATAATGATCGCCGCCGCACGCGGCCTCGGCGGTCTCGGTGAGCCAGATCGGCTTGCCCGGCGCGAAGCGATCGCGCAGCGCGCGCTGAAACGCCAGGGCATGATCGGTGCGCGCCAGCCGTTCCTCGGACAGCGCGGTCTCGGGATGCGCGTGGCCCGAACAGCGCGCCGACAGCATGTCGTAATGATGATACGAGAACACGTCGATGCCGGGCTTGGTGGCCGCGGCGAAATCCGGCGCGGTCGCGACCTCGCCGGAGAGACCGGGCCCGAGCACCATGATCGACGGGTCGTCCCATTTGATGAAAGCGCGGAAGGTCGCGAAATCGCGGCCGAATGCGCTGGCGTTGTAGTCCGACGGCACGCCGCCGAGACCCGCGAGGTCCGGCTCGTTGATGAATTCGGCGGCGGCGATCCGGCCGCCGATGCCGCGCGTATAGGAAATCAGCCGGCGCGCCTGATCCGCATTCCAGGCGCCGTTGACGTCGCGCGCGCCCGCGCTGGCGGCGAAGGACATGACCAGCCGCGCGTCGACGGTCTTGGCGAAGTCGACCACGTCGCGCCACTGCGGCCGGGTCAGCACGCCGTCGAAACCGGACGGCGGCACCGGCGAGGGACTGTCGGTGTCGGCGAAGTAGGTCGCGTTCGCCCAGGTGCCGCTGACCCGCATGTAAGCGGGGCCGAGCGCCGCCGCGAGCCGGCGCAATTTCGGATTGGTCAGATCAATCGGCGAACGATAGGCATAGGGACTCGAACGCCCGCCCTCCTCGCTGATCGTCGGCCCATACGGCTTCCAGAACCGGCCGCCGGTGACCTCGACCATCTCGACATTGTAGGACTGGAAGCGCGCATCCACCGTGCCGATCCGGGGCATCGCGGACGGCGTGATCGCGACCGCCTCCGCCGACATACCCGTATCCGTCGTCGCCGCAAGCAGCGCGACACCGAACCCCAGCACGATCAGCTTGCGAAGATGACATCGGCGAAGTCCCATGCGCGTCGCACTCCCGGATGCCGCGCGGCCGGACGAGCCGGCAATCTGCGTCACCAGAACGATGGCACCGCCGGCTCCAGACGTCCACCGATCCGCACCGGCGCGACCTTCACCGCCAACCCGGTCGCGTCGTCGGTCTCCACCGCGATACCGCTCATCGTCGCGATGCCGTCGGCAGGCTCGAAGCGCGACGACGGAATGCCGGTGGTGAAGCGGCGCAGCGGCTCCTCCTTTTTCATGCCGATGATGGAATCGTAATCGCCGGTCATGCCGGCGTCGGTCATGTAGGCGGTGCCACCCGGCAAAATCTGGTGATCCGAGGTCGGGATATGCGTGTGAGTGCCGACCACGAGGCTGGCACGGCCGTCGCAGAAATAGCCGGCGCCCTGCTTCTCGCTGGTGGCCTCGCAATGGAAATCGACGACGATGGCATCGACCGCCTGCCGCAGCGGGCAGGCCTCGAGTTCGCGATCGATCATCGCGAACGGATCGTCGACCGGCTCCATGAACAGGCGGCCGAGCGCGTTGATGACCAGCGCGCGCTTGCCGGTGCGGGTGTCCACCAGCGCCGCGCCGCGCCCCGGCGTGCCGGGCATGTAGTTGATCGGACGCACCAGGCGCGGGGCGCGCTCGATGAACACCAGCGCCTCCTTCTGATTCCACGAATGATTGCCGAGCGTCACCGCGTCCGCGCCGGCGTCGATGAAGTCGTTGTAGATCGCCTCGGTGATGCCGAAACCGCCGGCGGAATTCTCGCCGTTGACCACCGTGAGATCGATCGTCCAGTCAGCAATGGCCTTGGGAAGATGCTCCATGATGGCTTCGCGGCCGGAGCGTCCGACCACGTCGCCGATGAACAGAATGCGCAATTGAATTAGCTCCGCAAATCGATGCATTCGAGGTCGGTCAATACGACGTCGAGCACCGCGTCATGATGTGATGCGGGAACAGTTTGGACCTCCTGCACGGCAAAAGCAACTCCGGCGGCGACCAGCTGCTTTTGCACGCGCAGCGCCGCCAGCGTGCGGTCGTAGTAACCACCGCCATAGCCGATGCGATGGCCGCGCCGGTCGAAGGCGGCGAGCGGCACCAAGACGATATCGGGGACAAGCTGCGGCATGGTCTCAACCGGATGCCGCGTGCCGAACGGACCCGCCAGCAGCGCATCGTCCTCGCGCCACGCGCGGAAGACAAGCGGCGCATCGCGCGCCACGACCGCGGGCAATGCGAGCCGCGCGCCGCGTGCGGCGAGCGCGCGCATCAGCGGCAGCGGATCGGCCTCGTTGCGCATCGGCATGTAACCGGCGATGACGGTGCCTGAGGCGATATCGAAAATATCCGCGAACGCCGCGAAACGTTGCGCAGCGGCTTCGCGCGCCAGATCGTTCAACGCATCGCGCCGCGCCAGCGCGGCGGTGCGCATCTCATTTTTTTTGTTTCGATCGATCGCCATCGATTCCGTTATGCCGGTCATCTACGTCGTTGTTCACGAGCACACTAAAGACGTGGATGGCCGGGACAAGCCCGGCCATGACGACATCCTGAAATCGAAGAAGTGCGAAGCCGCGATGGCCGTTGGAGCGCTCGATCCCGGAGTTCCCTACGAAAGTAGGTGGGCACCATATGTCCGGGTCCACGGACCCGGTCAGGGACAGTTCCCTAAAGGATCGATAAGGCCCCGGGGATATATGGCTCCTGACGCGCGACACAGCTTCGCGAGAGGCAATGTAATAGCGATGCCGCGTGAATGCCAGAGCGGCGTGGAGCGAACTCCCTCCACGGGTCGTCCCTGCGCAGGCAGGGACCCATAACCCCTGGCCTTTGCCGTGATCGCAAACGTGAGACAAGAAAAAACAACGAGCGCTTTCCGCCTCACGACCGCTGCGGCGTATGGGTCCCCGCCTGCGCGGGGACGACGTGTGGGAAGGTTGTTACCAACCGACGTCGAAATGACGCGAACGCGCGATCACCCGATCGCGATGCCGTTGCCCACGGTGCGGTTGAGAACCTGCGTCGTCTTCTCGATGCGCTCGGCGGCGGCATTGAGCGCGGCCGACACCGCGTATTGCGTGGCGCGATTGCGTTCGGCGGCGGCGACGCGCACATCGCCCAGCGAGTTCACTTCAGCCTGAAGCGCGCGGATACGTTCGTTGGCGTCGAGCAATTCATCGGCGACCATCAACGCCGCCATCACCGTGAGCCGCGCGTCGCCGATCTCACCGAACTTGCCGCGCAGTTCGACAATGCGCGCCTCGAAATTATCCGCGAGGCTCATCAGCCGCTGCTCCTGGCCGTCCTCGCAGGCCATGCGATACTGGCGGCCGTTGATGGTGACGTTGATGTGATTCATCCTTCGTCCTCCACCTCATCGAGCATCGTGCGAATGGTGCCGATTGCCGCATCGAGCCGTTCGCCGATTTCGCGATTTGTCCGCTCGAGTTTGCGCGAACGCACCAGCGTGTTGTCGAGTTCGTCGGCGAGCCGCGAACGATCCGCGCCCAGCGCCTGAATACGATTTGCCAGTTCGTCCTCGTCGCGGTCGGCGTCGCGCCGCCGCTCCACCGCGCTTTCCAGCGCGTCGAGCGCGGCAACCAGGCGGCGTGTCGCACGTTCGATCTCAGCCGGCCCGTTGCCGCTGGCGGTGGTTTCGTCTGACCCGGAGTGAGGAGATCGATTGGTCATGCCGACTTTCGCGAACGTTCGAGGGCCCGTCATGGGGCCAGGGCGTCCATCGCGGTCTGCTGCATGGCAAAAACCGCGCCCCGGCAAACGCTTAGTCAGTGAAATTTACGTGGCAAGGCATCCCAGCGCAACGCCGCCGGGCAGCTATGCACCGTAAAGCGGTCGGAAGTGGGGAGCGGCAGCCTGCCGCCCTTGGACTCACCGGGTGCAGATGCTATTCACCCCTGCCCATCCCATCTCCGTAAACCGGCATTTTCTTCACCCCCGGCGAAAACCGGCCCCGAAACCGTTGATTAGCAGGCAAAGCCCATGACCACGCGCGTTGAACCCTCGAAAATGGCCAATGCGATACGCGCGCTGGCGATGGATGCCGTGGAAAAGGCCAAATCCGGCCATCCCGGCCTGCCGATGGGCGCCGCCGACGTCGCCACCGTATTGTTCACCCAGTTCCTGAAATACGACGCCGCGGAACCGAACTGGCCGGATCGCGACCGTTTCATCCTCTCCGCCGGTCACGGCTCAATGCTGCTCTACGCGCTCCTGTACCTCACCGGAAACAAGGAGATGACGCTCGACCAGATCAGGAATTTCCGCCAGCTCAATTCGAAGACGCCCGGCCACCCGGAGAACTTCATCACCTCCGGCGTCGAAACCACCACCGGCCCGCTTGGTCAGGGAATTGCAACCGCCGTCGGCTTCGCGCTGGCCGAGCAATTGCTCGCCGCCGAATTCGGCTCCGACACTGTCGACCACTACACCTATGTGCTGTGCTCCGACGGCGACCTGATGGAAGGCATCAGCCACGAAGCCATCGCGCTGGCCGGCCACCTCAAGCTCAACAAGCTGATTTTCCTCTATGACGACAACGGCATCACCATCGACGGGCCGATCACGCTGACCGACAACGTCGATCAGGTGGCGCGCTTCAAGGCGCACGGCTGGAACGCCAGGCAGATCGACGGCCACGATCCGAAGGCCATCGCCTCGGCCATCCGCCGCGCCCAGAAATCCGATCGTCCGTCGCTGATCGCCTGCAAGACCATCATCGGCTTCGGCGCGCCGCAGAAGGCCGGCACCTCCAAGGCCCATGGCGAACCGCTCGGCGCCGACGAACTCGCCGCCGCCAAAAGGGCGCTGGACTGGAACTACGGCCCGTTCGAGGTTCCCGACGACGTGCTGGCGGCGTGGCGCAAGGCCGGCAAGAAAGGCTCCGCCGCGCGCAAGAACTGGCGCAAGCGGTTCGAGGCCCTGCCGGAGGCGCAGCGCGCCGAATTCCAGCGCCGGGTGATCGACCGCAAGCTGCCGGCCGACCTCGACGCGGTGATCGGCAAGCTCAAGGACAAGCTCGCCGCCGAGCCGCAGACGGTGGCGACCCGCAAGGCCAGCGAACTGGCGCTCGACGTACTGGTGCCGGCGGTGCCGGAACTGCTGCTGGGCTCCGCCGACCTGACGCCGTCCAACAACACCCGCACCAAGGGCCTGAAAGAGGTGCAGCCCGGCCAGTATGACGGCCGCTATATCCACTACGGCATCCGCGAACTCGGCATGGCGGCGGCGATGAACGGCATCGCGCTGCATGGCGGCTTCCGCCCGGCCGGCGGCACCTTTCTGTGCTTCACCGACTACGCCCGGCCGGCGATGCGCATTTCCGCACTGGCGCATATCCCGGTCATCTACATCATGACCCACGATTCGATCGGACTCGGCGAGGACGGCCCGACCCACCAGCCGGTCGAGCACATCGCGGCGCTGCGGGCGATGCCGAACATGCGGGTGTTCCGCCCGGCCGATCCGGTGGAAACCGCCGAATGCTGGCAACTGGCGCTGGAACGCACCAAGGGCCCCACCGTGCTGGCACTGTCGCGGCAGAACCTGACCCCGGTGCGGACCTCGGCCGATGCGGCCAATCGCTGCGCCACCGGCGGCTACGAACTGGTCGCGGCGAACGGCGAGGCCAAAGTCTCGATCTTCGCCTCCGGCTCGGAAGTCGAGATCGCGGTGGCGGCGCAAAAGCAACTGGCCGAGCGCGGCATCGCCGCACGCGTGGTCTCCGTGCCCTCGCTCGAACTTCTCCTGGAACAACCCGCCGAGAAGCGGGCGACGATCATCGGCAACGCGCCGGTGAAGATCGCGGTCGAGGCGCAGGTGCGGTTCGGCTGGGATGCGGTGATCGGCACCGACGGCGCCTTCGTCGGGATGCACAGCTTCGGCCACAGCGCCCCCGCCAAGGACCTCTACAAGCACTTCGGCATCACCGCCGACGCGGTGGTCGAGGCCGCCGCGAAGCGGCTCCAAGGAAAGTAATACGGCAAGTAACAACGGCGGGTAACGCTATCGGAACAATTGCGACGTGACGCATTGCAACGCCGACGCATTCGGGGCATGAAACCGCCCAAACACTGGTCTATCGAACCTTCGAAGGAGAATTTGAATGGCAGTCCGGGTCGCGATTAACGGGTTTGGCCGCATCGGCCGCAATGTCCTGCGGGCGATCTACGAAGCCGGCCGCAAGGACATCGAAGTCGTCGGCATCAATGATCTCGGCCCGGTCGAGACCAACGCCCACCTGCTGCGCTTCGATTCCGTGCACGGCCGCTTCCCGCACGAAGTAAAGGTTGAGGGCGACTCGATCGTGATCGGCAGCAACAAGATCAAGGTCACCGCCGAGCGCGACCCGTCGAAGCTGCCGTGGAAGGACCTCGGCGTCGACATCGCGATGGAATGCACCGGCATCTTCACCGCCAAGGACAAGGCCTCCGCCCACCTCTCCGCCGGCGCCAAGCGCGTGCTGGTCTCGGCTCCGGCCGACGGCGCCGACATGACGGTGGTTTACGGCGTCAACCACGACAAGCTGACCAAGGACCACCTTGTCGTTTCGAACGGCTCCTGCACCACCAACTGTCTGGCGCCGGTCGCCAAGGTCATCAACGATCTGGTCGGCATCGAGACCGGCTTCATGACCACGATCCACGCCTATACCGGCGACCAGCCGACGCTGGACACCATGCACAAGGATCTCTATCGCGGCCGCGCGGCGGCGATGTCGATGATCCCGACCTCGACCGGCGCCGCCAAGGCGATCGGCCTGGTGCTGCCGGAGCTGAAGGGCAAGCTCGACGGCGTCGCGATCCGCGTGCCGACGCCGAACGTCTCGGTGGTCGATCTCAAGATCGTCGCCAAGAAGGAGACGACCGCGAAGGATATCAACGAGGCGATGAAGCGCGCCGCGGCGCAGGAGTTGAAGGGCATTCTCGGCACCACCGACCAGCCCAACGTCTCGATCGACTTCAACCACGATCCGCACTCGTCGACCTTCCACCTCGACCAGACCAAGGTGATGAACGGCACCTTGCTGCGCGTGCTGTCATGGTACGATAACGAATGGGGCTTCTCCAATCGCATGGGTGACACCGCCGTCGCGATGGGCAAGCTGATCTGAGACGACGATAACGTGTCCCGGGCGCATTGCGGCACGAAGTGCTGCGATGCAGACCCGGGACCATTCCACATCGTGACGGTCCCGGCTCTGCGGTGCACCGTTACACGCTGCACTGCGTCCGGGATACGCTACCATGACGAAATCCTTCCGCACCCTCGACGATGCCGACGTGAAGGGCAAACGCGTATTGGTGCGCGTCGACCTCAACGTGCCGATGGACCAGGGGCGCGTCACCGACACGACACGGCTCGAGCGCATCGCGCCGACGATTACGGAAATTTCCGACAAGGGCGGCAAGGTGATCCTGCTGGCGCATTTCGGCCGGCCCAAGGGCCGCGACGCCAAGGATTCGCTCAAACCCGTCGCCGCCGAACTGGCGAAAGTCATCAAGCGCCATGTCGGCTTCGCCGAGGACTGCATCGGCGAGCCGGCTGAAAAGGCCGTCGCCGCGATGAAGGACGGCGACATTCTCTGTCTCGAGAACACCCGCTTCCACAAGGAAGAGGAAAAGAACGATCCGGCGTTCGTCGCGCAACTCGCGACGCTCGGCGACCTCTGGGTCAATGACGCCTTCTCCGCCGCGCATCGCGCCCACGCCTCGACCGAGGGCCTCGGCCACAAGCTGCCGGCCTATGCCGGGCGCACCATGCAGGCCGAACTCGATGCACTGGACAAGGCGCTGGAGGCGCCGAAGAAGCCGGTGATCGCCATCATCGGCGGCGCGAAGGTATCGACCAAGATCGATCTTCTCGAAAACCTGGTGAAGAAGGTCGACGCGCTGGTGATCGGCGGCGGCATGGCCAACACCTTCCTGCACGCGCAGGGCATCAATGTCGGCAAGTCGCTGGCGGAGAAAGATCTCGCCCCGACCGCGCTGCGCATTCTGGAAAAGGCGGAAGCCGCCAACTGCGCCATCATCCTGCCGGTGGATGCGGTGGTCGCCTATCACTTCGAGGCCAACGCGCCGTCGCACGCCTACGGCCTCGACGCCATTCCCGCCGACGGCATGATCCTCGACGTCGGCCCGCAATCCATCGAACGCATCCATGCCGCCATCGACGATGCCGCGACCTTGGTGTGGAACGGCCCGGTCGGCGCCTTCGAACTGACGCCGTTCGACCGCGGCACCGTGGTCGCGGCGAAATACGCCGCCCAGCGCACCAAGCTCGGCAAGCTGGTGTCGGTGGCCGGCGGCGGCGACACCGTCGCGGCGCTGAACCACGCCGGTGTCGGCGGCGATTTCACTTACGTCTCGACCGCGGGCGGCGCCTTCCTGGAATGGATGGAAGGCAAGCCGCTGCCGGGGGTCGAGGTGTTGCGCGCCAAATAGGCGCCCTGCCCTTGCCGCGAAGATCGTCTTCAATGGCGGTCAGCGGCGCGGGCCAATAATCGCGGAACGCATTCCGCGCTTTTCCGTTTCGACGCTAACGCTCTCATTTCGTACCAGACGCACGCAGGAGACCTCGATGAACCTCGCTGACCTCAACAAAGTCGCACAGGCCATGGTGGCCCCCGGCAAGGGCATTCTTGCCGCCGACGAATCTTCCGGCACCATCAAGAAGCGCTTCGACGCCATCAACGTCGAATCCACCGAGGACAATCGCCGCGATTATCGCGAGATGCTGTTCCGCTCCAAGGACGCGATGTCGAAGTACATTTCCGGCGTCATCCTTTACGACGAGACCATCTGGCAAAAAGCAAAAGACGGCACGCCGCTGGTCAAGCTGATCGAGCAGGCCGGCGCGATTCCCGGCATCAAGGTCGACGAAGGCACGCAAGCCTTGCCCGGCTGCCCCGGCGAACTGATCACCGTCGGCCTCGACAAGCTCGCCGCCCGCCTTGCCGACTACTACAAGCAAGGCGCGCGCTTCGCCAAGTGGCGCGCGGTGATCGATATCGGACAGGGCATCCCGAGCTACACCGCCGTGCGCACCAATGCTCATGCCTTGGCACGCTACGCCGCGCTGTGCCAGGCGGCGCAGATCGTGCCGATCGTCGAGCCGGAAGTGCTGATGGACGGCGATCACTCGATCGAGCGCTGCTACGAGGTCACCGAGTTCGTGCTCAAGGAGACCTTCCAGGAATTGTATTACCAGAAGGTCGCGCTCGAAGGCATGATCCTGAAGCCGAACATGGCGATCTCCGGCAAGAAGGCGAAGGACCGCGCCAACGTGCAGCAGGTCGCCGAGAAGACCGTGAAGCTCTTGAAGGAATGCGTGCCATCGGCGGTGCCGGGCATCGCCTTCCTCTCCGGCGGTCAGAGCGACGAGGAAGCCACCGCACATCTCGACGCCATGAACAAGATCGGCGGCCTGCCGTGGAAGCTGACCTTCTCCTACGGCCGCGCGCTGCAAGCCGCGCCGCAGAAGGCATGGTCAGGCAAGGCGGAAAACTTCGGGGCCGGCCAGCAGGCCTTCACCCACCGCGCCCACATGAACGGCCTCGCCTCCAAGGGCGAATGGAAGGCCGATCTGGAGAAGAAGGCGGCGTAAAGCCGCCACCTCCGCACCTATGGTCATTGCCGGGCTTGACCCGGCAATCCATCGTCTTGAAAAGATGGATGCGCGGGTCGAGCCCGCGCATGACGTTTGTATCCGGGATCGCGCGACAAATTCGTCTTCTGCCCGCAGACTCTCAAAGGCTACCGTTTGATGTCCGCGAAATCCGCCCCTGCCCGCCCGATGCCGCGATTGTATCTCGCGACGCCCGTGGTGGATGACGCGGCGGCACTGGCCGCCTTGCTGCCGGACGTTCTTGCCAGCGCCGATGTCGCCGCCGTGCTGCTGCGGCTTTCCGACAGCGATCCGCGCACCTTGCTCGGCCGCATCAAGACGCTCGCGCCTATCGTGCAGAGCGCCGGCGCGGCGCTGTTGCTGGAGGGCCATGCCGATCTGGTCGCACGCGGCGGCGCGGACGGCGCGCATCTCACCGGCCTTGAAGCAATGCAGGAAACGCTGCCGAGTCTGAAGCCGGACCGCATCGTGGGCGTCGGCGGGCTGCACACCCGCCACGACGCCATGGTCGCGGGCGAAGCCGGCGCCGACTACGTGCTGTTCGGCGAACCGGACGGACGCGGCGAGCGCCCCTCGGCGGAGGCCGTCGCCGAGCGGCTGAACTGGTGGGCCGAACTGTTCGAACCGCCCTGCGTCGGCTATGCCGCGAGCAGCATTGAGGCCCGTGCCTTCGCTGCCGCCGGCGCGGATTTTGTCCTTGTCGCTGACATGATTTGGTCCGATCAAGCGGGACCGGCCGCGGCGCTTGCGGATGTGGCCGCAGCGCTCAAGGACGGTTATGCGGCAGCGGGACATATTCTCACCGGGCGGAATTGACGCGGGCATGAGACTACTGCGCGCCGTCACGATTCTGTTTGGATCCACGCTGCTGGCGGCGACCGCGCAGGCCCAGATCTCGCTGGTGCCGCCGGCCGCGATCCCGCAGCCGCAATCCCAGCCCGCGCCGGAGCCTCACGCGCCGAAACCCGTCCCCAAGCACACGCCGAAGGCAGCGCCGAAATCCGCCCCGAAGCCGGAAGCCAAATCCGTCCCCGCGCCCGTGCGAAAAACGACCACGACGGAAAAGCCGGCGGTGCCCGACGCCGCGAAAGCCGCCGAGAGCAACGATCTCGACGCCGTGCTGAACGAGCCGCCGAATGTCGATCTGGTGTTCGGCGCCTATCAGCGCGGTTTCTATCGCACGGCGTTCAACCTCGCGACGAAGCGCGCGCAGGAGAAGAACGACACCGCCGCGATGACCATGCTCGGCGAACTCTACGCCAATGGCCAGGGCGTCAAGCGCGACTACGCCAAGGCCATCGAATGGTACAAGCGCGCCGCCGACCAGGGCGACCGCGAGGCGATGTTCGCGCTGGCGATGCTGAAGATCGGCGGACAGGGCGGCCCGGCGGATCGCGAGGGCGGCGCGGGCCTGTTGGCCTCGGCGGCGAAACTCGGCGAGCCCAAGGCGGCCTATAATCTGGCGCTGCTCTATGTCGACGGCCAGACTTTCCCGCAGGACTTCAAGCGCGCCGCCGAACTGCTGCGCATCGCCGCCGACGCCGGCAACGACGACGCGCAATACGCGCTGGCGAGCTTCTACAAGGAAGGCACCGGCGTCGAGAAGGACATCGACAAGTCGGTGCGACTGCTGCAAGCCGCCGCGATGGCTGGCAACGTCCCCGCCGAAGTCGAATATGCCATCGCACTGTTCAACGGCACCGGCACCAGCAAGAACGAAATTGCCGCGATTTCGCTGCTGCGCAAGGCGGCACGGCAGAACAACCCCATCGCCCAGAACCGGCTCGCGCTGGTGCTGACGCAGGGCAAGGGCGTGCCGGTCGACATGATCGAAGGACTGAAATGGCATCTGGTGGCGAAAACCGCCGGCAAGGGCGATCCGCTGCTCGACGAGGCGCTGGCGCGGCTCTCGCCGGAAGACCAGGCCAAGGTCGAAGCCGCCGCCAGGAAATGGCTCGGCACCAAATGATCGGGCCGATGATCGCCCCTTGACGGGGCGCGCCCCGCAAGGCACCCAATCTCTCACGAGAGGCCCCATCGGGCACGCGATGAATCGAGACGCTCATGCTGCATTCCGCCCTCATCAACGTCATGGTCAAGGCCGCGCGCCGCGCCGGCCGCAGCCTGAGCCGCGATCTCGGTGAAATCGAAAATCTCCAGGTGTCGCTGAAAGGGCCGGCCAATTTCGTCAGCGCCGCGGACAAGCGCGCCGAGGAAATGCTCTACAGTGACCTGGCGAAGGCGCGCCCCGGCTACGGCTTCATCGGCGAGGAAGGCGGCACCCGCGAGGGCGCCGACAAGACCCATACCTGGATCGTCGATCCGCTCGACGGCACCACCAACTTCCTGCACGGCATTCCGCAATTCGCCATCTCCATCGGCCTGCAACGCGAAGGCACGATGATCGCCGGCGTGATCTACAATCCGGCGACCGACGACCTGTTCATCGCCGAGCGCGGCAAGGGCGCGTTCCTCAACGACACCCGGCTGCGCGTCGCCGCGCGCAAGCAGTTGCACGATTGCGTCATCGCCTGCGGGCTGCCGCATATCGGCCGCGGCGACCTGCCGCTGTCGCGCGACGAAATGGCGGCGTTGCAGCCGCGCGTCGCGGGACTGCGCCGTTTCGGCGCGGCTTCGCTCGATCTCGCTTACGTCGCGGCCGGCCGCCTCGACGGCTACTGGGAGCGCAACCTCAAGCCGTGGGACATCGCGGCGGGCATGATCATGATCCGCGAAGCCGGCGGCGTGGTCAGCGACATCCAGACCCCGGGCGATCCGCTCGTCACCGGCGACGTGGTCTGCGGCAACGAGACCATCCACGCCGAACTGACGAAAATTCTGCGGCCGTTGAAGAAGTAAACTACCGCTCGGCGTTTGCGATCGTGATCCTCTCTCCCGCTTGCGGGGGAGAGATAGAGAGGGGGCTCTTCAACAGACGAGCGACCTCGTCCTGACGTCGGCCCCCTCCCCCAACCCTCCCCCGCAAGCGGGAGAGGGAGCAGGCCGTGCGAATGGTTGGTTTCGACCATCGCTGCGCGGGAACGATCGACACGTTACTCCGCCGCCGACGCCTGTGCCGGGGTGAGCCCCGTTTCCGCCCGTGCTTCCTCGCGGGCCGCCCGCGAGAACAGGCGCTGCACGAAGACGAAGAACACTGGCACCATCAGGAGCGCGAGGATGACCACCGCGATCATGCCGCCCATCACGCCGGTGCCGAGCGCCTGCTGGCTCTGCGCGCCGGCGCCGCTGGCGATCACCATCGGCAGCACGCCGCTGACGAAGGCGAGACCGGTCATCACGATCGGCCGGAAGCGCAACTGACAGGCCTCCAACGTCGCCGCGATCAGTGACTTGCCCTCGGCGCGCAAATCCCTGGCGAATTCGATGATGAGAATGGCGTCCTTCGCCGCGAGGCCGATGATTGTCACCAATCCCACGGTGAAGTAAACGCCATTCGGCAGATCGCGCAGCGTCGAGGCGATCACCGCGCCGACCATGCCGAGCGGAATCGTCAACAGCACCGCCAGCGGAATCGTCCAACTCTCGTAGAGCGCGGCGAGACAGAGGAACACCACGAGGATCGACAGCGCCAGCAGGAACGGCGCCTGCGAGCCGGACAGCTTTTCCTGCAACGACTGGCCGGTCCATTCGTAACCGAAGCCGCGCGGCAACAGATCGGCGAGCCGTTCCATTTCCTTGATGGCATCGCCCGAGGTGAAGCCCGGCCGCGCCTCGCCGCTGATGCGCACCGCTGGATAATAATTGAAGCCGACGATCTGCGTCGGGCCGCGCGCCCATTCGATGGTGGCGAAGGACGACAGCGGCACCACCTGCCCGCGGCTGTTCTTGACGCTGTAGTTCAGGATATCGTCGGCATTCATGCGGTCGGGCGAGTCCGCCTGCACGATAACGCGCTGCATGCGGCCGCGATTGGGGAAGTCGTTGATGTAGGCCGAGCCGAGATTGGTCGAGATGGTGTTGTTGATGTCCTCGAAGGTGATGCCGAAGGCGCTCGCCTTCTCGCGATCGATCATCAGATTGACCACCGGCGCTTCCGGCAGACCCTCGATGTAGACCTTCTGCAAGACGGGACTCGCATTCGCATCGGCGACCAGCTTGTTGGCGGCGTCGCGCAAGGCGCGATAGCCCTTCTGGCCGCGATCCTGCAAGCGGAAGCTGAAGCCCGACGAATTGCCGAGGTTGTCGATCGGCGGCGGCTGCAAGGCCGAGATCTTGGCGTCGCGCAGGCCTTCCATCTGCTTGTTGATGTCGTTGACGATGGCGGAGGCGGAATCGTTCTTGCCGCGCTCCGACCAGTCCTTGAGTGTGATGAACGCCTGCGCGGTGTTCATGCCCTGTCCCAGGAAGCTGAAGCCGGTGAGGAAGGTGACGTCCTTGATACCGTCGCGCTTGGCGAGATAATCCTCGACTGATTTCACCGCCGCTTCGGTGCGTGCGAACGAGGAATCCGCCGGCGTCTGCACGTCGGTGGTGATGAAGCCCTGATCGTCGATCGGCAGGAATCCCGCCGGCATCCGCACGAAGGCCCAGCCGAGGCCGACGAGCAGGATGGCGTAGACGATCATCAACCGTCCGGTGCGCTTCAGCGACCAGCCCACCGTGCGGGTGTAGCGCACGCGCGTGCGATCGAGCGCGCTGTTGAACAGGCCGAAGAAGCCGCGCCGCGCGTGGCCGTGCCCGGCCTTCACCGGCTTGAGCAAGGTGGCGCACAAGGCCGGCGTCAGCGACAACGCCATCAGCGCCGAGAAGCCGATCGCCGCCACCATCGTCACCGAGAACTGGCGATAGATGATGCCGACCGAGCCGGGGAAGAACGCCATCGGCACGAACACCGCCGCCAACACCGTGGTGATGCCGACGATGGCGCCGGTGATCTGCGACATCGCCTTGCGGGTGGCTTCCTTCGGCGGCAAGCCTTCTTCCGCCATGATGCGTTCGACGTTCTCGACCACGACGATGGCGTCGTCGACCAAGATGCCGATCGCCAGCACCATGCCGAACATCGTCAGCATGTTGATGGAGTAGCCGAACGCCAGCAAGGTCGCGCAGGCGCCGAGCAGCGCCACCGGCACCACGATGGTCGGAATGATGGTGTAGCGGAAGTTCTGTAGAAATAAGAACATCACCAGGAACACCAGCACCACCGCCTCGATCAGCGTGTGCACCACCTTTTCGATGGAGGCCTTCACCACCGGCGTGATGTTGTAGGGAATCTCGTACTTGATATTCGCCGGGAAGAACTTCGAGAGTTCCTTCATCTTAGCTTCGACCGCGCTTGCGGTGGCCAGCGCGTTGCCGGTCGGCGACATCAGCACCGAAAGGCCGGCGGCCGGCTTGCCATTCAGCCGGGTGGTGAACTGATAGCCCATGCCGCCGATCTCGATGCGGGCGACATCGCGCAGCCGCACCGTCGAGCCGTCGGGATTGGCGCGCAGCACGATGCTGCCGAATTCGTCCGGTGAGCCGAGTTGGCCTTTCACCAGCACCAGCGCCGACACCTTCTGATCCTTGTTGCTCGGCTCCGCGCCGACGCTGCCGGACGCGACCTGCGCGTTCTGGGCGTTGATCGCCTTGGTGACGTCATCGGCGGTGAGGTTGAAACCGACCAGCTTCTCCGGATCGATCCAGATGCGCAGCGACTGTTCGGTGGAATACAGCGTGGCGCGGCCGACGCCGGGAATGCGGCGGATTTCGCCGAGCACGTTGCGGACCATGAAATCGCCGAGCGCGACCTCATCCATGCTGCCGTCGGTGGAGGACAGCGTGATGATCTGCAACACCGCACTGGAGGCTTCCTCGATCAGGATGCCCTGCTGCAACACCGCGCGCGGCAGCCGCGACTCGATGCGCTTGATGCGGTTCTGTACGTCCACCGACGCCATCGCGACATCGGTGCCAGGCTGGAAGAACGCGGTGATCTCCACCTGCCCCAGCGAGTCGCTGGTGGATTCGAAACTCAGGATGCCGTTGGCGCCGTTGAGTTCCTCTTCGATCAGCCGGGTGACGCTGTTGTAGAGGTTTTCCGGCGAGGCGCCCGGATAGCTGGTCGAGACCGAGATCGAGGGCGGCGCGATGATCGGATACTGCGCGACCGCGAGGAACGGGATCGAGATCGCGCCGATCAGGCAGATGAACAGCGCGACGACCCAGGCGAAGATCGGCCTATCGATAAAGAAGGACGGCATCGGCGGCTCAATCGCTGACCGATGCCGGCGTCACCTTGATGTCGTCCGATGCAATCGAGCCGGTCGCGACCTCGCGCAGCGGCAGCGGCTTCACCTCGTCGCCGGCGGCGAATTTCTGAAAACCCTCGACCACGACGCGGTCGCCGGCCTTGAGGCCATCGGTGATCAGCCACTTGCCCGCATGAACCGCGCCGGTGCGCACCGCCTGCACGGCGATGCGGTTGTCGGGACGCACCACAAACACCTCGCTGCCGCCGTCGCGGCTGCGCTGCACCGCCTGCTGCGGCACCGCGATGGCGTCGGTGTCGATGCCCTGCTCGATCAGCACGCGGACATACATGCCCGGCAGCAACTCGCCGTTCGGATTCGGGAACTCGCCGCGCAACGTCACCTGCCCGGTCTCGGCGTTGACCTTGGCTTCCGAGAACAACAGCTTGCCGGTGTGCGAATAGGTGCCGTCATCGACGATCAGGCGGATTTTCGCGGCGCCCGGCTCGATCTGTTCGAGATCGCCGCGCGCGAACGCACGCCGCAGCTTGTTGAGGTCGCTGACCGACTGGGTGAAATCGGCATAGATCGGATCGAGCTGCTGGATCGAAGCGAGATTCGTGGTGTCGTTTGGCGCCACCAGCGCGCCTTCGCTGACCAGCGCCGCGCCGATGCGGCCGTTGATCGGCGCGCGAATGGTGGCGTAACCGAGATTGAGCCGCGAGCGGGCGACATCGGCCTTGCGCGCGGCGACATCGGCCTCGGCCTGGCGCTGTGCCGCGATCGCGGTCTCGTGTTGCGCTTCGGAGGCGACGTGCTGATGCGTGAGGGTTTCAATGCGCTTGGCATGGCGGTTCGCCTGGTCGAGCACCGCTTCGGCTTTCGCCAGCGCGGCCTCCTGCGCCATCAGATCGACTTCGAACGGCTTCGGGTCGATCTTGTAGAGCGGATCGCCGGCCTTCACGTCGCTGCCCTGATGGAACATGCGCTCGACGATGATGCCGGACACTTGCGGGCGAACATCGGCGATGCGCGTCGGCGCGATGCGGCCGGGCAATTCGCGCACCACGGCGAACGGCTGCTGTTTGACGGTAACGAAGCTGACTTCCGGCGGCGGTGCCGGCTGCGCCGCGACGGCTGATGCGGGCTCGTCACATCCGGACAGCACCGGGCTGATCGCGAGCAGCAACATCAATCCAAGTCCGGAGCGCAGTCCTCGTCGCATTGTCGGTTCCATTGCCTCGCTATCCCGTTCGTCAGACATGAATCACAAGGAAGCCGCGACAGCATGGCCGCGCGGCGTTGTCTGCTCGAACTCTGACGTCATTTGATTTCGCAAAAGTAACGCAGCGAGAGCGCGACGCAACAAATTTTGCGGCGGCGCAATGCCACAGCAAGTTACAGCGTTGAACCCGCAGCAACTTTGCAAGACTCACATAATTGTGAGTCGAGGCGTGAAAGAGCACAACAAAATTGAAACGAGTCCAAATCGTCGCGTGCGCTCATGCCTGCGACAATTTATCCATCACCGCAAATACGTGAGTACCGGCAACAGAAGTATCAACATGACGAAATTGTAATGCGCGAATCCCACGCAATCATCTCGATCGTCGCGTTTCGATTTACTTGAGCACTTCGCAAGCATTGTGCTGTACATGCCGCGTGCGATCGCGCTGCGCCAAACCATTCCACCATGTGTTCAGCGCATCACCATCGCACGGCAGCTTCACGCACATGCCTTCGATATAGGCGATCCAATCGTCAAAGCGGAACGCCGGCACCGGAACCACCACCGGCACATCGGCGCCGAGCGCGTATTCGATCAGGCGCGCGAGACCGCGGCCCTGCTGCTCCTGCCGTCCGAAGCGGTTGACGATGAGGAGATCCGCGCCTTGATCGATTGCCGTCATCATTCCGGCGCGCGCAGCCGCGAGCTTGTCGAGATCGAGCCTGCGGCCCTGCGTGTAAACCGACGCCTCCTGAAACAGATCGACGCGCTCGCCGCTGTGAACCATCATCGCCGCCAGTTCCGCGACACCGGCATTGTGATGCCCGAACTGCACCAGCCCGACGGGCCGCCGTCCCTCGGCTTTCAGCGCCGCGACGAAATCGAGCAGCACATTGTCCGGCTGCTGATGCGCCTCATAGACCAGCGCGGCGACATCGCATTGCGCATCGAACATCGGATCACCTCGCGGCCTGCGCACCACCGAAGATACGTCATCGAGATGCCTGTCCCTCGCCGGCATATCGAACACCGCATCAGCTTAGCGCCCTATCGATGATTTGAACATGCGGGCCGCGCGGGCAGCACGACCACCGCATGGCAGCATTCGACACTATTTGAGTCGGAGAACGTTGTTACGTCGCCGCCTTGCCGGCGCGCCCGATATCGGAGCGCAGCGACGCAAGGTCCTTGCGCGCCGCCGTGGCCGCCGCGCGCTCGATGCGGCGATAGCGCTCGACCAGCGATGCGCCGAACGCCGTCAGCGTCGCGCCGCCGCCGTGCTTGCCGCCGGTCTGCCGCGCGACCGCGGCCTGGCCGCACATCCTGTTGATCTCATCCACCAGATCCCATGCCCGCTTGTAGGACATGTCCATCGCGCGGCCGGCGGCGGAGATCGAACCGCACGCGGCGATGCTTTCCAGCAACTGGATCTTGCCGGGGCCGAGCCGGCTGTCCGAATCGAAATCGATGCGGACGCTGAGCGACGGCAGCGGCTTCGCCGCCGATGCTTTGGCGGCCGATGATTTCGCGATGGACTTAGGCATCTCGGTCACACATGAGGTTGCCCGGTATCGTGGCGGCTTGCATTCGATATGCTGGCTCCAACGTCCTGACTTCGAACTCCGCCACGCCGCGCGGCACGGACGCACAGCCCGCCGCGCGAAACGACATCGAAGCAGAACGCGCCGAGATTACCTTGCGTGTCCGACAAAACAACCATGATGTTTGTTGCGTTGTCGGAGCCGGCGAAAATTGTATAGTCGCGACGTCATCAACATCCTGTGCGGCAGACGCGGCCAACAGACGACAACGGCGCGCGATGCCGACACGTTCCGGCACATGGTCATGAGCAATCAACGACGGCAGGCGATGGTGTTGCGGCACGTCGCTTTCGAGGATCTGGGTCTGCTGGCGCCGGCCCTCACCCGCGCGGGATGGGACTATGACATCCTCGAAGCCTCGACTGCCGATCTCACGCAGCAGACAATCGCCGATACCGGCCTGCTCATCGTGCTGGGTGGTCCGATCGGCGTCGGCGACATCGATGACTATCCGTTTCTCGCAAAGGAAATCGCGCTGCTGGAGAAGCGTCTGGCCGGCGACCGGCCGACGCTCGGCATCTGCCTCGGCAGCCAGTTGATGGCGGCGGCATTGGGCGCGCGCGTCTATGCCGGTCCCGTCAAGGAAATCGGCTGGGCGCCGTTGCAACTGAGCGCCGACGGCCGTGCTTCCTGCCTCGCCCCGCTCGCAGAGCCGGATGCGATGGTGCTGCACTGGCATGGCGACACCTTCGACCTGCCGGCGGGCGCGACGCGACTCGCCTCCACGCCTGCTTATGCGAATCAGGCCTTCGCGTTCGGCAACAATGCCCTCGCGCTGCAATTCCACGTCGAGGCCGATCCGGCACGGCTGGAGGAATGGTATGTCGGCCACACCGCCGAACTCGGCGCGGCGAAAATCTCGATCCCCGCTCTTCGCAGTGCAACAGCGGAGGTCGCGTCGCGCGTCCCCGCGCAGGCGGAGCGCATTTTCACGCGATGGCTCAGCCAGATCGCCTGAAACCGGACACGAATTCAAGCTGTTGTCATGATGCCGCGCTTTGGTCGGCGTGACACCGATATGCGCGCAGCTTCGGGATCGTACAAATCGGCAACAGTTTAGCGATCGCAGCCGCTTCCCTCATGCGCTCGCTGTGCCATATTGCGATCGACCAACGCGTATCTCGAACCAGATGAAAGCACCATGGCGCAAGGCTCCGCATCCCGCAGTTCTCTCGAACTCGAACTGACCAAGCTGTCGTCGCCACGCATCTTCCTGGTGCGCATGCTGGTGTTCCTGGTGCTGTGCGCGCTGGTCGCGGTGGTACTCTACAAGCAGATCATGACCGCGTTCATGGCCAATCCCGGCCTCAACGCCCTGATCATCGCGGTGCTCTTGATCGGCACCATCCTGTCGTTCCGTCAGGTGATCCGGCTCTATCCGGAAGTCGCCTGGGTCAACAACTTCCGCATCGCCGATCCGGGTCTCGCCCTCGATCGACGGCCGGTGCTGCTGGCGCCGATGGCCGCGATCCTCGGCCGCGAACGCACCGGGCGGATGTCGATCTCGCAGCAGACCATGCGGCATCTGCTCGACTCGATCGCGACGCGGCTCGACGAGGCGCGCGACATCTCGCGCTACATGACCGGCCTTCTGGTGTTTCTCGGCCTGCTCGGCACCTTCTGGGGCCTGATCGAAACCGTCGGCTCGGTCAGCCACATCATCGACGGCCTGAAAGTCGGCGGCGATTCCGGATCGCTTTTCGATACACTTAAAGAGGGACTCGCCGCACCGCTCGGCGGCATGGGCATTTCGTTCTCGTCGTCGCTGTTCGGCCTCGCCGGCTCACTGATCCTCGGCTTCCTCGACCTGCAATCGAGCCAGGCGCAGAACCGTTTCTATACCGACCTCGAGGACTGGCTGGCCTCCACCGTGCGCGAATACACCGGCGAGAGCGGCCACGCGCCGACCGGCGGCGGCGAGATGCAGGTGGCGATCGAGCGATTGCGCTCAACCGTCGAGGAGATGGGATCGAGCCGCGGCACCACCACGGCGATGGCGAACCTCGCCGACGCCATTCAGGGCCTGGTGCAGCACATGCGCGGCGAACAGCAGATGATCCGCGAATGGGCCGACGGCCAGGGCGAGCAGAATCGTGAGATCAAGAAATTGCTGGAGCGGATTGCGGCGCAACCCGAAAGGCATCTGAGCGGAGATTTGTGATGGCGCTGGTTCGCCGCCGCACCGATTCAGGCTTCAACTACTGGCCGGGCTTCGTCGACGCGCTGTCGACGCTGGTGCTGGCCATCGTGTTCCTGCTGTCGGTATTCCTCGTCGTGCAGTTCTATCTGTCGCAGGAAGTCTCCGGCAAGGACAAGGCGCTGGAGCAGCTTAACGCCAAGATCGCGCAATTGAACGAGTTGCTCTCGCTGGAAAAGGTCACGCAGCTCAACCTCTCCGATGAACTGGCGCAGACCCGCGCCGGGCTCGCCACCGCTGAAGCGGAGCGCGATCGCGCCAAGGGCCTTTACGAAGGCCTGGCGGGCGCGGGCAACGACGCCGCCGGCCGCGCCAACGAATTGAACAAGGCGCTGGATTCGGAGAAGCAGGTTTCCGCGCGCGCGCTGGCGCAGGTCGAAATCCTCAACCAGCAGATCAGCGCGCTGCGGCGGCAACTTGCCGCGCTCGAAGCCGCGCTCGATGCTTCCGAGAAGCGCGACAAGGAATCGCAGACCCGCATCACCGATCTCGGCCAGCGGCTCAACGTGGCGCTGGCGCAGCGGGTCCAGGAACTGTCGCGCTATCGCTCGGAATTCTTCGGGCGGCTGCGCGCCATCCTCGGCAACCGCCCCGACATCCGCGTGGTCGGCGACCGCTTCGTGTTCCAGTCCGAAGTGTTCTTCGATACCGGACAGGCGACGCTGCTGCCGGAAGGCAAGGCCGAACTCGACAAGCTGGCCGACGCGCTGAAGGACCTCGACAAGAAGATTCCCAGCGAAATCCCGTGGGTGCTGCGCGTCGACGGCCACACCGACGTGCGGCCGATCTCCAGCCCGCAGTTCAAATCGAACTGGGAATTGTCGGCGGCGCGCGCGATCTCGGTGGTGCAGTATCTGGTGTCGCTCGGCGTGCCGCCGCAGCGCCTCGTCGCCGCCGGCTTCGGCGAATTCCAGCCGCTCGACACCGGCACCACCGAAGACGCCTACAAGCGCAATCGCCGTATCGAGCTGAAGCTGACGGAGCGATGATTGCATTGTCCCTCTCCGCCTTGTCATTGCCGGACTTGACCCGGCAATCCATCTTCTTCGTTGATGGATGCCCGGATCAAGTCCGGGCACGACGGTGGTGATGATATGACAGCTTCATTCCAACTACGCCCCTATCGCGCGAGCGACGAGGATGCCGCCATCGCGCTGTGGCAACGGACGTGGCAACTGGCCTATCCGTCGATCGACTTCGCCGCGCGGGTTGCGTGGTGGCGCGAGCGCTGGCGCAACGAACTCGTTCCCGCCGCGCAAGTCGTCGTCGCCGAAGCAGACGGGACGATGCTCGGTTTCGTCACCATCGATGCGACGGGCTATCTCGATCAGATCGTGGTCGCGCCGGAGCAATGGGGATCAAGGCTGGCGGCTGCCCTGCTCGATGAAGCCAAGCGACTGTCGCCCACAAATGTCGCGCTGCTGGTGAACAAGGACAACGCCCGCGCCATCCGCTTCTACGAGCGCAACGGTTTTACCCATGCTGGCGAGGATGTGAATCCGACCTCGGGCCGTCCGGTGTTGCGGATGGAATGGAAGCCGTGACTTTTCCCCTCTCTCCTTGCGGGAGAGGGAAGAGCGGCTACGCCCCTTCGAACTGCAACCGCGCCAGCCGCGCGTAGAGTCCGTTGGCGGCGACGAGCGAGGCATGCGTGCCCTGCTCGACGATGCGGCCCTGGTCCATCACCAGGATGCGGTCGCACGACAGGACGGTGGCGAGACGGTGCGCGATCACCAAGGTTGTGCGGTGGCGCATCAGTTCTTCCAGCGCGGTCTGCACCAGCGTTTCGGATTCGGCGTCGAGCGACGACGTCGCTTCATCGAGCAACAGCAGCGGCGCGTCGCGCAGGATGGCGCGCGCGATCGCAATGCGCTGGCGCTGCCCGCCGGACAGCGTCACGCCGCGCTCGCCGAGCGGCGTATCGAAACCGTTCGGCAGCCGCTTGATGAACTCGGAGGCATGAGCGAGGTCGGCGGCGCGCTCGACCTCGGCGTCGCTGGCTTCCAGCCGGCCGAAGCGGATGTTCTCGCGCGCGCTCGCCGCGAACACCACGGACTCCTGCGGCACCAGCGCGATGCGTTGCCGCACCGCCTGCGGCGACACCGATTTGATCGGCACGCCGTCATAGGAAATCTCGCCGGACGCCGGATCGTAGAATCGCAACAGCAGATGAAACAGCGTGCTCTTGCCGGCGCCGGAGGGGCCGACGATGGCGACCTTCTCGCCCGCACGCACCGACAACGAGATGCCGTCGATGACATTAGCTTGCGACCGCGTCGGATAGGCGAAGCGCACGTTGTCGAACGCGACGTCGCCGCGCGCGGGCTCCGGCAACAGCCGCGCGACCCTCGGCGCGACGATCGCCGGCTTGACGTTGAGAATCTCGAACAGCCGCTCGGCCGCGCCGGATGCCGACGACACCTCGCCCCATACTTCGCTGAGCTGGCCGAGGCCCGCCGCCGCGAACGCGGCATACAAGACGAACTGACCGAGTCGACCGGCGCTGATGTCGCCCACCAGCACGTCATGCGAGCCGACCCACAGGATCATCACCACGCTGGCAAACACGATGAAGATGACGATGGCGGTCAACGTCGCGCGCGCCTGCGTCGAGCGCCGCGCGGCTTCATAGGCGGTTTCGACCTCGCCGCTGAACCGCGTCGACGCCAGCCGCTCGTTGGTGAAGGCCTGCACGGTGCGGATCGCGTTGACCAGTTCCGAGGCGTAGGCGGTGGCATCCGCCAGCGTGTCCTGCGCGTTGCGCGACAGCCGCCGTACCCAGCGCCCGAACGCCACCAGCGGCAGCACGATCAGCGGAATCGCCGCCAGCACGAAGCCGGACAGCCGCGGACTGGTGACCACCATCATCGACGCCGCGCCGACGAACAGCACGAAGTTGCGCAGCGCGATCGACACCGACGAGCCAACCGCTGACTTGATCTGCGTGGTGTCGGCGGTGAGCCGCGAAATCAGTTCGCCGCTGCGCGCGGAATCGAAGAAGCGCGGCGACAGCGAAGTGAGATGCGCGAACACGTCACCGCGCAGATCGGCGACGATGCGGTCGCCGAGCGTCGTCACCAGATAGAAGCGTAGCGCGCTGGCGCCGGCCAGTACCGCGACCACCGCGAGCATCACGCTGAAGTAGCTGTTGATCATCGCGATGCCTTCGGGGCTGAAGCCGAAGTCGATCATGCGGCGCACGGCGATGGGCACCACGAGCGTCGTCAGCGCGGCGACGACCAGTGCGATCAGCGCAAGAAAAGCGCGGCCGCGATAGCGCGCGACATAGGGCGCCAAGGCCAGCAGAGGGCGCAGTCCGCGGCGACGATCGTTGATCGGGGCTTCCGCTTCGGTGTGAATATGCGCCGCGGCGTCGGCCTCGGCGACTGTCTCCACGGGATCGCGCGGCAGCGCCACCACTGTCGCCTGCCCTTGATCGTTCCGCCGCAATACCGGGCTCATGTCGCCTCGCAGTCCCAATCCCGTCGCACTTTATAACAGCTCCAGAGAAGCCCAAGCCCCATAGACCCAGCCGCGCCCGCTGGCAAATCGCGCAGGCGCTTGTCTCGGCATGCGGGGTGCGTTATAGAGCGCCGCAAATCCCGTACTTTGATCAATCGCAATGAAGGCGCCGGGCGCGCCAGAGGTATGCCATGAAAGCCGAAATTCACCCGGATTATCATAACATTACGGTCGTTATGACCGACGGGACCGAATACCAGACGCGTTCCACCTGGGGCAAGGAAGGCGACAAGCTGAACCTCGATATCGACCCGAAGTCGCACCCGGCCTGGACCGGCGGCACCCAGCAGATCCTCGATCGCGGCGGCCGCGTCTCGCGCTTCCAGAAGAAGTTCTCCGGGTTCCTCAAGAAGGACTGAGGCTTCCTTTTCGCCTCGCCGCCGGCCGATGCCCGGCAGGCCGCCCGCGATACATACAAAAAGGCCCCGGTTCGCGCCGGGGCCTTTTTGTTTGGAACCTTGGGGGAGTGGCGGAGCGTTAGCCGGTCTGGCGCTCGAAGGCCGCGCGCAGCCGATTGAGCTGGGGCGCCAGCGGATTGCCGATGGTCACGGGACGCTCCGTCAGCGGCGAATGGATGGTGGCATCGAGACGGCGTACCTTGGCCTGCAACGCCACCGAGCGCGCGATCAGGTCCTGCAACTGCGACGGTAGTTTCACCAACATGTCATCCGCGCCGGGCTCGGCTGCGGTGAGCTTCACCTTGGTCTTTTCGCGGTTGGCCTGGGTCAAGGTCATCTCGCCCTCCTTCACCGCGCGATGCAGCAAGAGCCACGAGGCCAACTGCATCAGCCGTGTCGTCAGGCGCATGCTTTCGGTGGCGTAGGTCAGGCCGGCGGGACGGTCGAGCGTCTTGGCCTCGGTGCGGCCGGGGCCGTCAAGATAGGCGGCGGTCTCCTCCACGAGGTCCATGCCTTCGCGGAATAAGGTGCCGAACGCCGGGGAATTGGTCAGACGCTCGCTGAACTGGACGAGACCCGCTTCGCTTTGGGAACGATCCGACATCGCTTAACGCCTCACGCTACTGATTACGCTCATCGTGCCGCTCCGCTGCCGTGGAATGTCAGGCCGTTCGCTACCCTTGTTGCTTAACGTGCGGATGCGATTCGTACTGCCACTTCACCGGCGTCTCGCCGAATGATCCAAAGCGCGGTCGGCTTATGGTGAACAAATCATTACTCCCGGCGGGACGGGAGTCCAGCACGCGCGCCGACAAACCGAAATTATGGTTTCCAAGCCGGCAACGGGGAACTTGTCGCGTTCTGACGCAAAAAAAAGCCGCCGAAGACCGGCGGCTTGAAGTGGTTTAACAGGGAGGCGTCAAACAGAGTGGACAGGAGCCACTCGGTGTCCAAACGAGGACAACTCCAGTCATAAACCAGAAGCCTTAACTGATCGTAAATGAATGGTTTTGTTTAGGGTTCGTTTGCCATGTCGGCCATTGGCCGACGCCGGATTCGCATGCGGCGCAAGGACGTGTCCCGCATTGGGTCAATGACCGAGAACTGGTTTATTTGGATTCGATCCTCAGCCGTCACTACGAGCGCAAAGCAATCCCCAACCCTCCCACGCAAGCGGGAGAGGAGACAAAAGACTGGATTGCTTCGCGGAGCCTGTGCGCCATAGCGCGTCGAAGACACGCGTAAACGCGCTTATGGCGTTGATCCGAGTGCTTGCAATGACGGTGCAATTCAAGATTTGAAGAAGCTGTTGGCGGCGTCCTTCGAGGCGCGCTTTTTCGTCATTGCCCCTTCGAGCCGCTCGATTTCGGCCTGAAGCAACGCAATGCGCTCGCCGAGTTCATCGACCGACAACAGCGAGAGGTCCTGGCCGATCTCGTGGCTCACTTTCTTCCGTGGCCTGTCGTCGTCCTCGCCTGCCATCACCTCTCTCCCCACTCGATGCACTTTCTTTCTTGAGACCGATACCCACTTCGCTTCAAGACGCTATAAGCAGAACCGGTTCCCAATACCGACAAAGGACAAATCATGGAAAAGCTGCCCGCGCAAATGACCGTCATCGGCATCAGCAAGCCGGGCGGCCCGGAAGTCCTGCTGCCCGAAACCCGCCCGGTTCCAACGCCCGGCGCCGGCGAATTGCTGGTCAAGGTCGCCGCCGCCGGCGTCAACCGGCCCGACGTCGCGCAGCGCTCCGGCAGCTATCCGCCGCCGCCCGGCGCCAGCGACCTGCCCGGCCTTGAGATCGCCGGCGAAGTGGTCGCGGTCGGTCCCGGCGCGCAGAAGCACAACGTCGGCGACAAAGTGATGTCGCTGGTGGCGGGCGGCGGCTATGCCGAATATTGCATCGCGCCGGATGCGCAGGCGATCACGGTTCCCGACGCGCTGTCGATCGTCGAGGCCGGCGCCACGCCGGAAACCCTGATGACGGTGTGGCACAACGTGTTCGAGCGCGGGAAATTACAAGCCGGCGAAACCATGCTGATCCACGGCGGCTCGTCCGGCATCGGCACCATGGCGATCCAACTGGCGAAAGCATTCGGCGCCAAGGTGATCGTCACCGTCGGATCAACGGACAAGGCTGACGCCTGCCTCAAGCTCGGCGCCGACCACGCCATCAACTACAAGACACAGGACTTCGTCACTGTGAGCCGGGAACTCACCGGCGGCAACGGCCCGAACTTGATTATCGACATGGTCGGCGGCGACTACATCGAGAAAAATTACGACGCCGCCGCGATGGACGGACGCATCGTCCAGATCGCGTTTCTCGGCGGACCGAAGGCGACGGTGAACTTCGCCAAGCTGATGACCAAGCGGCTTGTCCACACCGGCTCGACGCTGCGGCCGCGCAGCCCCGCCGACAAGGCCGCGATGGTTGCCGCCATCGAAGCGAGGGTGATGCCGCTGATCCGCGCCGGCAAGGTGAAACCCTTGATCGACAGCACGTTTGCATTGCGCAACGCAGCAGACGCGCATCGCCGGATGGAAACCAGCCAACATGTTGGCAAAATTGTGTTGACGGTGTGACGCAAGGAATCACAACGGGAAAGCCTTTGAATTCCCATGCATCCATGGCATTTATCGCGGCCGGGGGAATGGGCCGAAGCCTCGGGGTTTGATCGGCCTGCGTGAGCGTCTTCCGTGTCCGTTTCGTTGCCTCGCGCAACACTGTCATAGTCGCGTGGCGCCGTTCAACGTGGAGACTCGAGATTGCGTCCGATCAGGTTTCTTGCGCTGCTGGCGCTCGGCCTCACGCTTTGGGTTTCGATGTTGCCCGCCTATGCCGTCGACGCGGTCAGCGTCCGCAGCGACGCAGCCGCCATCGATCTCACCGCGGTTCTCGAACATCAGCATAGCGACACGGACCGGATTCAGGTGTCGACCGCGCCCGGCACCGACGGCATCGTGCGCCGCGTCGAGGTGCGCGCGCGCGAGGGCGGACAGAACTGGGTGGTGTTCGCGCTCGCCAACAACACCGACGATCAACTCGACCGCCTGATCGTCGCGCCGCATTATCGCATCGTCTCGTCCGGACTGCTGTGGCCCGATCTCGGCCTGTCACGCATCGCGACGATCACGCCGTCGACCGGCGACCGTCCCGAGCGGCAGGAGAATCCCACCGCCGACGTCTTCCGCATCACACTCGATCCCGGCGCGGTGGTCACCTTCGTCGCCGAACTGCGCACCGACAAGCTGCCGCAGCTCTATCTGTGGGAGCCCGACGCCTACAAGGACAAGGTCAACTCCTTCACGCTGTATCAGGGCATCGTCATCGGCATTTCCGGCCTGCTGGCGCTGGTGCTGACGATCCTGTTCGTGGTGAAGGGCAGCATCATGTTCCCCGCCGCCGCCGCATTGGCGTGGGCGGTGCTGGTTTATATCGGCGTCGATTTCGGCTTCTGGGGCAAGGTGCTGGATATGTCCGCGGGCGCCGAACGGATCTGGCGCGCGGCCGGCGAAGCAATCCTTGCCGCAACGCTGCTGGTGTTCCTGTTCGCCTATCTCAATCTCAACCGATGGCACGTGCGCTATTCGCACATTACGCTGGGCTGGCTCGCCTTCCTCGGTTCGCTGGTGGCGTTGGCGCTGTTCGATCCCGCGGTAGCGTCGGGTATCGCGCGCATCTCGCTCGCGATGATCGCGGTGTTCGGCTTCGCGCTGATCGTCTATCTCTCGACTCACGGCTTCGACCGCGCCGTGCTGCTGATCCCGACCTGGTTCCTGCTGGTCGTATGGGTGATCGCCGCCGGCATGACGGTGGAAGGCAGCGTCACCAACGACATCGTCGGCCCGGCGCTGCTCGGCGGCCTGGTGCTGATCGTGATGCTGATCGGCTTCACGGTGATGCAGCATGCCTTCGCCGGCGGCACGGCGGGCGGCATCGTCTCCGACGTCGAACGCCGCGCGCTGGCGCTGACCGGCTCCGGCGATCTGATCTGGGATTGGGACGTCGCCGCCGACAAGGTGTTCACCAGCCCCGAAACCGAAACGCTGCTCGGCCTGAAACGCGGCACGCTGGAAGACGCCGCCGCCGTCTGGCTCGAAGTGCTGCATCCGCTCGATCAGGACCGCTTCCGCGCCGCGCTCGACAGCGTGCTCGATCAACGTCGCGGCCGTCTGGTGCAGGACTTCCGCCTGCGCACCGCGGACGGGCATTTCATGTGGTTCTCGCTGAAAGCCCGTCCCGTCGTCGGCTCCGATGGCGAAGTGCTCCGCGTGATCGGCACGCTCACCGACGTCACCGACGTCAAGAATGCCGAGGAGCGGCTGTTGCACGACTCGGTGAACGACAACCTCACCGGCCTGCCGAACCGCAAACTGTTCCTCGACCGGCTCGCCAGCCTGAGCAACCTGTCGAAATCCGTGCCTGCGATGCGGCCGACCGTGATGGTGATCGACATCGACCGCTTCAAGCAGGTCAACGATTCCGTCGGCGTCGCGGTCGGCGATTCCATCCTGCTGACGCTCGCGCGACGACTGACGCGCATCCTCAAACCGCAGGACACGCTGGCGCGCCTCGGCGGCGATCAGTTCGGACTGATCCTGATGTCGGAGCAGGAATCGCCGCGCATCACCGCCTTCGCCGAAACCATCCGCAAGACCATCCGCGCGCCGATCGCTTTCAACGATCGCGAGATTTTCCTCACCGCCTCGATCGGCCTCGCGCTCAGCGATCCGCAGACCGCGCCGAGCGACGAACTGGTGAAGGATGCTGAACTGGCGATGTATCACTCCAAGCGCATCGGCGGTGACCGCATCGACGTCTACAAGCCGGCGATGCGCGCGCGCAAGACCGACCGCCTGACGCTGGAATCCGAATTGCGCCGCGCCATCGAGCGCGAGGAAATCACCATCCTCTATCAGCCGATCGTGCGGCTGGAAGATCGCGCCATCGCCGGTTTCGAAGCGCTCGCACGCTGGGATCATCCGAAGCTCGGCCGCATGTCGCCGATCGAGTTCATCGGCATCGCCGAGCAAAGCGGATTGATCATCGATCTCGGCATGTTCGTGATGGATCAGGCGGCGCGCCAGCTCAGCATCTGGCAGCGTGCCATGCGCACGTCGCGGACGCCGATCTTCGTCAGCGTCAACGTCTCGTCGCGGCAGTTGCTGCGGCACGACCTGATCCACGACATCCGCACCGTGCTGTCACGCTCCTCGATCACGCGCGGCACGCTGAAACTGGAATTGACCGAATCGCTGGTGATGGAAAATCCGGAGCATGCGGCCCAGATGCTGCAACGGATTCGCGAACTCGGCGTCGGCTTGTCATTGGATGATTTCGGCACCGGCCATTCATCGCTGGCCTATCTGCAACGCTTCCCGTTCGACACCATCAAGATCGATCAATCGTTCGTCCGCACCACGAGCCGTGGCACCCGGCCGGTGATCCTGAAATCGATCATCGCCTTGGCGCACGATCTCGGCATGGACGTGGTGGCGGAAGGCGCGGAAACCGATTCCGATGCGGTGGAGCTTTATCAGCTCGGCTGCGAATACGCGCAGGGCTTTGCCTTCGGCGAACCGATGGACACCGAAGCCGCGATGCGACTCCTCACCGAGGAGCGGCTCGAGGCGACGCATTGAAGTATCGCCGATGACGGTCATCCGGCCAGGCATTCGTTTTACGCACGGATTAACAACCCGATAAGCGTCGTCCCTGCGCAGGCAGGGACCCATGCGCCGCAGCGGTTCGGCTCCATCAATAAAGGGCGCGTGTTATAGCCACCAACGTCAGGGGTTATGGACCCCTGCCTGCGCAGGGACGACGCCGTGGGTGCGGATACGTTTTGCGACAAACGGCTTTTCGCAGCAGATCGTCTCAGAATGATGGCGCAGGAGCCATCGCACACTCACGCGTGCCCCGCCGCATTGGACAAGGTGCCGGGGTCGATGCCGATCTTGCGCAGCGCGCGGCTGTATTTTTCCTCGGCATCGGTGCCGAACACCAAATCGGCATCCGCCGGGCAATGCAGCCAGCCGTTCTCCTGAATCTCGCTTTCGAGCTGCCCCGGCGCCCAGCCGGCGTAGCCGAGCGCGAGGATGGCGTGGCGCGGGCCCTTGCCCGAGGCGATCGCCTTGAGGATATCCAGGGTCGCGGTGAGGCAGATGTCCTCGTCGATCGGCAGCGTCGCGTCCTTGATGAAGAAATCGCTGGAATGCAGCACGAAGCCGCGGCCGGTCTCGACCGGACCACCCTTCAGCACCTTCATCGATTCGGCGTTTTCCGGCAGCTTGATCTGATCCGCTTCGGGGATGATTTGCAGTTGCACCAGCAACTCCGGGAAATCGATGCTGCCGGCGGGACGGTTGACGATGATCCCCATCGCGCCTTCGGAGGAATGCGCGCACAAATAGATCACCGACCGCGCGAAGCGCTCGTCCTCCATTACCGGCATCGCGATCAGCAACTGGCCATCGAGGTAACCGCTGCCGCTCTCGGCATCACTGCCGGCAGCCTTCGTTCCAGTTGCCTTGCCGAGGCCGATTTTCGATGTTTTGCTTGCAGGGTTCATGGCTGCCTGACCTCGCCTCGCTCCTCATCCTGATATTGGGCGCCGCCGCTGTCAATCAAGCGGCCCTCGACGGATGGATCACACGCAATTCAATGGTTTAGTCGACCGCATCCCTGTAAAGACGTCACATGATCGCATTAGTTCCCGCCCGCCCCGCAATTGGCTTCACCGCATTGCTGTTCATCTGCGCGACACTGACCGGCGCACGCGCGCAGGATGCATCGCCGTGGACGCAGGACGACCATTCGGCGGTCCGCCTGTTGGCCGGGTCGCGCAGCGGCGCGGTGGTACTCGGTGGCATCGCGTTTCGCTTGCAACCGGGCTGGAAAACCTACTGGCGTACCCCTGGCGATTCCGGCGTGCCGCCGCGCTTCGATTTCTCCAAGTCGGACAACGTCGAGGCGGTGACGGTGCTGTGGCCGGCGCCGCGCCCTTTTCCTGACGGCGCGGGCGGCACATCGCTGGGTTACAAGGATCAGGTCGTGCTGCCGTTGCGCATCGCTTTGAAGGCAGCCGACAAGCCGGTGGTGCTGCGCCTGGCGATCAGCTATGCGGTGTGCGACAAGTTGTGCGTACCGGTGGAGGCCAATGCCGAACTGCCGTTCGTCAGCGTCGCCAGCACTGAAGACAACACGCTCTCCGGCGCGCTCGACACCGTGCCGAAGCCGGCGAATGTCGGCGATCCCAATCCGCTGACGATTCGCGACGTCCGCCGCGACGGCCCCACCAACGTCATCGTCGATGTCGTGGCGCACGATGCCGACAACCTGCACCTCTATGTCGAAGGCCCGACGCCGGACTGGTCGTTGCCGCTGCCGAAACGCATCGACCACGACACGCCCGATCTCAAGCGCTTCGCCTTCGCGCTCGACGGCCTGCCGTCAGGGGCCAAACCGGACGGCGCGGCGCTGAAGTTCACGCTGGTCGGCGGCAACCGCGCCTACGAATTCAACGTCAACCTGCAATAACGGAACGCGAACCGCGCCCAAGCCGTCATTGCAAGCGAAGCAATCCAGAAAGCCGCAAAGGAAGGACTGGATTGGTTCGTCGCTTGCACTCCTTGGCATTGAAGTTGCGGCTTTTGTCCGTTTCGGACGGCCGCGCGCCATCTCGCGCCCAACCGAATCTTAACGAATGGTTGCTAAGCCTGTATCTCACGCTCGGCTGCCGCGCGCGCCTTGAGGATACTTGCCTTGGCTGTCATGGAAACTCCATCCGAACCCGTGTCCTGGCGCGCCAAGCTGATCGCCCCGCTTCGCGCGGCGCTGGGAGGCTCGTCCGAAACCTCGGTCACCAACCGTCTCGCCGGCACCATCTTCATCATTCGCGTGCTCAGCGCGGCTCTGGCCTATCTCGCGCAGATCCTGTTGGCGCGCTGGATGGGTGGCTCCGACTACGGCATCTATGTCTATGTCTGGATCTGGGTGCTGCTGCTCGGCAGCCTGCTCGATTTCGGCATCGCCGTCTCGGCGCAGAAGATCATTCCCGAATACCGCGCGCGCCGTGAGACCGCACTGCTGCGCGGCTTTCTCTCGGGCGGCCGCTGGCTGACGCTGACGACATCAAGTATCGCCGCGCTGTTACTTGCAGGCGTCGTGAAATTGCTGTCACCGCGGCTCGATCCCGCCAGCATCGCGCCGCTCTACATCGGCTGCCTGACGCTGCCCGCGTTCGTCGTCGCCAACACGCAGGACGGCATCGCGCGATCCTATGACTGGATGCGGCTCGGTCTGATGCCGCAATTCATCATCCGCCAGGCGTTGATCATCGGCTTCACCGCCGGCGCGGTGGTGCTCGGCGTCGGCCTCGACGCCACCGCCGCGATGCTGGCCAGCGCCGCCGCGGTGTGGGTCGCGATGACCGGGCAGATGATCGTGCTCAATCGCCGCATCGGCACCGTCGTGGAGCCGGGCCCGAAAGTTTACGATCCGCGCGGCTGGCTCGCGATCTCGCTGCCGATCCTGCTGGTCGAAGGCTTCTATCTACTTCTGACCTATACCGACGTACTGATGCTGAAACAGTTTCGCTCGTCGGAAGACGTCGGCATTTACTTCGCCGTGGTGAAGACCCTGGCGCTGGTGTCGTTCATCCACTACGCGATGTCGGCAACCACCGCGCACCGCTTCACCGAATATCATGCCGCGGGTGACCACAAGCGGCTCGCCGCCTATGTCGCTTACTCGATCAAGTGGACGTTCTGGCCGTCGCTCGCCGCGACCGCCGCGTTGCTCGCGATGGGCGAGCCGCTGTTGTGGCTGTTCGGCCCGCAATTCGTCGAAGGTTACGGCATGATGTTCGTCGCCGCCATTGGCCTCGTGGTGCGCGCGGCGATCGGGCCGGTCGAGCGGCTGCTCAACATGGTGGGCCAGCAGAACATCTGCGCGCTGGCCTATGCGCTGTCGTTCGCGATGAATCTCGGGCTGTGCATCACGCTGATCCCGCACTTCGGCGGCTACGGCGCGGCGGCCGCGACCTCGATCGCGCTGACGTTCGAAACCGTACTGCTGTTCTGGATCGTCCGCCGCCGCCTCGGCCTGCATGTGCTGGCGTTCGGCAAGCGGGACGCATAACAAAACGACGTACCCGTCATGGCTGGATGTATTCCGGCCATCCACGTTCTTCCATTATGACTATCGCAAAGACGTCGATGCCCCGGACATAGGCGAGCAAAGCGGCGCCGTTCCTTGAACGGCTATGCCCGGGCATGACGCAGTGGCTCAACCGTATTCGGCGGGAGCGTTACGCCGCCGTCCAGCCGCCATCGATCGACAGGTTCGCGCCGGTGATCTGGCTGGCGTCGTCGCTGCACAGGTAGACCGCGAGCGCGGCCACCTGCTCCACCGTCACGAATTCCTTGGTCGGCTGCGCGTCGAGCAGCACGTCGTTGATGACCTGCTCCTTGGTCATGTTGCGCGCCTTCATGGTGTCGGGAATCTGCTTCTCCACCAGCGGCGTCCAGACGTAACCGGGGCTGATGCAGTTGCAGGTGATCTTGAAGGTCGCAAGCTCCAGCGCCACCGTCTTGGTCAGGCCGGCGATGCCGTGCTTGGCGGAAACGTAGGCCGATTTGAAGGGCGAGGCCACCAGCGAATGCGCCGATGCGGTGTTGATGATGCGGCCCCAGCCGCGCTTCTTCATGCCCGGCACCGCGGCGCGGATGCCGTGAAACGCCGACGACAGGTTGATGGCGATGATCGCGTCCCACTTCTCGATGGGAAAATCCTCGATCGGCGACACGAACTGGATGCCGGCATTGTTCACCAGCACGTCGACCGAGCCGAACGTCTTTTCGCCGAGCGCGACCATTTCGGCGATCTCCGCCGGCTTGGTCATGTCGGCCGGCGAATGCACGGCCTTGACCTTGAAGTCGGCTTCGATGCCGGCGCGTTCCTTCTCGATGTCTTCCGGCTTGCCCATGCCGTTGAGCACGATGTTGGCGCCGGCTTTCGCCATCGCCCGCGCGTAAGCGAGCCCGATGCCGCTGGTCGAGCCGGTGATCACCGCTGTCTTGCCTGTCAAAGTAGCCATGTCATGCACTCCTGTTTGAATCTTTCATCGACGGCGGACATTGCGCGGCGACGCGATCTTCCTCGGCGGTGAGATCGTAGGTCACCATGGTCTCGCCGTGCTGCGGTTGTTCCAGCCAATCCTTGTGCTGCATCGACTTGTCGACGTCCTGCTCGCCGGCTGACCAATGCTCCAGCATGTTGAGGCGGGAGAAATCGTAGTCCTTCGCGGAGCCCTGATAATTCTTCTGGCGGTAGATCAGGTGCACCACAGTGATGGTGTTCTCCTTGGCCACCTCCTTGAGATACCTGACCGAGGGATCGCCCTTCAGATTGTCCGGCAGTTTCGAAATCAGATTGCGCACCGCCTTGCGCGCGTTGTGAATCTTCTTGTTCTGGTCGGTGTTCAGCCGGGTGCGGCTGGAATAGCGGATGTCCTTCTCGCGCTCGGCGGCTTCCTGCATCGTGGTCGGCAACGGTCCACGCGCGCTGAACAGGTCCACCTGGAAGATCAGGAGATTGGTCTTGGTTTCCTGATCGAGCACGTAATCGAGCGGGGTGTTCGACGCCACGCCGCCGTCCCAATAGTGCTCGCCGTCGATCTCGACCGCAGGAAAGCCCGGCGGCAACGCGCCCGACGCCATGATGTGTTCAGGGCCGATCTTCTGTCGCTCGTTGTCGAAATAGGCGAAGTTGCCGGTCGCGATATTGACCGCGCCGACGCTGAGCCGCGTTACACCGGAATTGATGCGATCGAAATCCACCAGCCGCTCCAGCGTCGCGCGCAGCGGCGACGTATCGTAGAAGCTCAACCCCTCCGGCTTGGCGCTGGGCCAGAACTGCGTCGGCGGAATCCGTGGCATGAAGAAACCGGGCACGCCGAAAGTGGCGATCATCGCCGCGCTGCCTTCGTTGAATAGCGAACGTGCGTAATCGTTCGGCAATTCCGTCTGCCATGGCACCGGCGCGGAGACGAGGTGCCAGAATTCCTCCAGCCGCTCGGCGCGCTTCTCGCGCGGATTGCCGGCGATGATCGCGGCATTGATCGCGCCGATCGAAATGCCGGCGACCCATTGCGGCTCGAAATCGTGCCGGCACAGCGCCTGATACGCGCCGGCCTGATAGGCGCCGAGCGCGCCGCCGCCTTGCAGCACCAGCACGCGCCGCGCCTGCGCCGGAATCGCGGATTTTGAAATATCGGACATGAGCATGGATGACGTCGGAATGATCGAAACTTCAGGCGGCACCGTGGCGGTTGAAACCCGCGCCGTCAATCGACGAAATCGCCAGTGCCGTCACACTCTAGTCATCACATGACGCGGATGTCATCGTGCAGCGACCGGCTTCTCGTCGGGCGCGGCCAGGATCAGCGCCCAGAACACCTTATACTTGGTGCCCGGCGCATAGGTCGCCGCGATGCCGAGCCGGGTCACGCCCTTGTGCAGCATGTTGGCGCGATGCGGCGGCGAATCGCGCCAGCCGGAAAAGGCCTCCGCGAGGGTATGATAGCCCGCCGAGATATTTTCCACGGCGACCGTCGCCGGATAACCGGCCGCATTGAGGCGCTTGCCGAGCGCGCCCGCGACGTCGTGGTCCAGCTTGTTGCGCCGGGCCATCGCCATCGCCTGGGTCTCGGCGGCTTTCATCAGTTCGGGATCGACGGTCACCGCACCGAGACCGTTGTTCTGCCGGTAGCCGGAGATCATCGAGGCGGCGACACCGGCGTCGACCTTGGCCCCGCCATGCGCCATGCTGAGGTAGAACGCGGGTTGTTCGGGCGCCTGCTCGACGGCGGTGCCGCAGCCGCCCAACACCAGAAGGCTGCTCAAGACCGCCACCACGCGCTTCATGCCCGAATCCCCACAACTGCGATGCAACCGTTGTTGCACATCAACCGTGGCTGAAAGGTGAACGGTCGGCGTTTTTATGGGAGCGGCCGTGTCATCCTGAGGGCCTGACTGAAAAAGCAGGCAGATTCGTCGGGGGAGCATCGCATTTTGAGGCAAACTCTGGGATGCGAGCGCAGCGAGCCTCGAAGGATCGCCGCCGCCCTTCGAGGCGCGCAAGAACACGCACCTCAGGGTGACGGCGACCGATCGATTAATCCGCGAAAATGCGATAGCGCCGGGGATGCAGTTCGACCGTCTCGCCGGTGCGGAGTGCGTGATCGCGTGGGGTGTCGATCTCGATCACCGTTTCGCTGCCGCCGGCGCAGACCGCGATGTCGGCGCGCTGGATCGCGCCGAACGAGCGCACATGACGCACCGCGCCGCGCAGGCCGATGCTTTCGAAGCCGACCTGCATGTCGTGGCGCCGCACGTACAGCTTCGACGGTCCGCCGACATTGGGCGCCGTGATGTTCAGCGGCTGATCGCCGATCCACACCCGCCCCTCGGCAACGTTCACCGGCAGCACGACAGACTCGCCGATGAAGCCATGCACGAACGCCGTCGCCGGATAGTCGTAGACGTCGCCCGGCGTGCCGATCTGTTCAATCTTGCCCTTGTCCATCACCACGACGCGGTTGGCGACTTCCAGCGCCTCCTCCTGATCATGCGTGACGAACACCGACGTGACGTTGATCTCCTCGTGCAGCGAGCGCAGCCAACGACGCAACTCCTTGCGCACCTCGGCGTCGAGCGCACCGAACGGTTCGTCGAGCAGCAGGATGCGCGGCTCGGTCGCAAGTGCGCGCGCCAGCGCGATGCGTTGTCGCTGGCCACCGGAAAGTTGACTCGGATAGCGGTCGGCCAGCCAGTCGAGTTGCACCAGATCGAGCAATTCCTTCACCCGCGCGCGAATGCCGGCTTCGTCCTTGCGGATGGCGCGCGGCTTCACGCGCAGGCCGAACGCGACATTCTCGAACACGGTCATATGGCGGAATAGCGCGTAATGCTGAAACACGAAGCCAACCTGCCGCTCGCCGGCGCCACGCGCCAGCGCGTTCTCGCCATCGAACGACACTTCCCCGCCGTCCGGCCAGTCGAGGCCCGCGATAATCCGCAGCAGCGTGGTCTTGCCCGAGCCCGACGGGCCGAGCAGCGCCAGCAATTCGCCGTCGGCGATTTTCAGGTCGACACCATCGAGTGCGGCGAACGCGCCGAACCTCTTGGTGATATTGGTCAGTTCAATCATCACGGACTTGTCGTCCCTTCGTCGAGATGCCGCTCCAGGATCGTCTTCGCGATGAGCGTGATCAGCGCCAGCAACGCCAGCAACGAGGCGACCGCGAAGGCCGGCACGAATTGATACTCATTATAGAGGATTTCAACCAATAGCGGCATGGTGTTGGTTTCGCCGCGAATGTGACCGGACACCACCGACACCGCGCCGAACTCGCCCATGGCGCGCGCGTTGCACAGCAGCACGCCATACAGCACACCCCATTTGATGTTCGGCAAGGTAACGCGAAAGAAGGTCTGCAATCCAGACGCGCCGAGCGAAAGCGCGGCTTCTTCCTCGAGCGTTCCCTGCTCCAGCATCAACGGAATCAGCGCCCGCGACACGAACGGAAACGTCACGAACGTCGTTGCCAGCGCGATGCCCGGCACCGCGAACAGGATCTGAATGTCGTGGCTTTGCAACCACGCGCCGAAATAGCCTTGCGCACCGAACAGCAGCACGAAGACGAGGCCGGAAATCACGGGACTGACGGAGAACGGCAGATCGATCAGCGTGATCAGCAACGTCTTGCCGGGGAATTCGAACTTGGCGACGGCCCACGCCGCGATCAGCCCGAACACCAGATTGAGGCCGACGGAAATCGCCGCCACCGCCAGCGTCAGCTTGATCGCCGCCAGGGCCTCGGGCTCGACCAGCGCCGCGAGATAGGCAGCCACGCCATGCGCCAACGCCTGGGCGAACACCATGATCAGCGGCAGCACCACGAACACCGTGAGGAACAGCATCGTCAGGCCGATGATGACGACGCGCACGAGCCATCGCTCGCTGCGCGCCCCGGCCTGTCCGACTTGATATGCGATCGCGCTCTCGGAGATCATGGCGCTCCTAATGAACCGGGATGCGCGTTTGCGCCCAATGTTGCAGGCGATTGACGATGAGAATGATCAGGAATGCCGCGATCAGCATCACCACGGCGATGGCGGTGGCATCGGCATAGCGGAATTCCGACAGCCGGATCACGATCAGCAGCGGCGCGATTTCCGAGACGTTCGGCAGGTTGCCGGCGATGAAGATCACCGAGCCGTATTCGCCGACGGCGCGGGCAAACGCCAGCGCGAAGCCGGTGAGCAGCGCCGGGATCAGGCTCGGCAGAATCACCCGCCAGACGGTTTGCCAGCGGTTGGCGCCGAGGCTCGCCGCCGCCTCCTCGATTTCCGGATCGAGATCGATCAGCACCGGCTGCACCGTGCGTACCACGAACGGGATGCCGATGAAGATCATCGCGATGAAGATGCCGAGCGGCGTGAACGCGACCTTGATGCCGAGTTCGGCGAGCGGCGCGCCGAGCCAGCCCTTCTGCGCGAACAGCGAGGTGAGCGCGATGCCGGCCACCGCCGTCGGCAGCGCGAAGGGAATATCGACGATGGCATCGAAGATGCGGCGGCCGGGAAAGCGATAGCGCACCAGCGCCCAGACCACGATGCTGCCCATCACCAGATTGACCAGCGCCGCCGCGAAGGCGAGGCCGAACGAAAGCTTCCGCGCGTTCAGCGTGCGGCGGCTGGTGACGATATTGGCGAACTCAGCAAAACTGAGTTCGAAGGTTTTGAGGAACAATCCCGCCAGCGGGATCAGGATGATGACCGACAGCCATGTCAGCGTCAGCCCCATGGTGAGGCCGAACCCCGGCAAGGTGTTTCGTCGTCCCGATCCTCCTGTCACGACACCGCTCCCCCGCACCGCGATCAATCCTTGTAGATCTGATCGAACACGCCGCCGTCCGCGAAGTGGGTCTTCTGTGCCTTGGTCCAGCCGCCGAACACATCGTCGATCTTGAACAACTCGACCTTGGGAAACGCCTCGGCATACTTCTTGGCGATCTCGGGATCGGTCGGGCGGTAGTAGTTACGCCCGGCGATGTCCTGCGCTTCCGTGGTGTACCAGTATTTCAGATAAGCCTCGGCGACCGCGCGGGTTCCTTTCTTGCCGACCACCTTCTCGACGATGGCGACCGGCGGTTCCGCCAGAATGGAGACCGACGGCACCACGATCTCGAACTTGTCCTTGCCGAATTCCTTCAGCGCCAGAAAGGCTTCGTTTTCCCAGGCGAGCAGCACGTCGCCGACGCCGCGCTCGACGAAGGTGACGGTCGATCCGCGCGCGCCGGTGTCGAGCACCGGCACGTTCCTGTAGATGTCGCCGACGAATTTCTTGACCTTGTCCTCGCTGCCAAATTTTTTTTCCGCGTAACCCCACGCGGCAAGATAATTCCAGCGGGCGCCGCCCGAGGTTTTCGGATTCGGCGTGATGACGCTGACACCGGACTTCGCCAGGTCGTCCCAATCCTTGATTGTCTTCGGGTTGCCCTTGCGCACCAGGAAAACAATGGTCGACGTATAGGGCGAGGAATTCCGCGGCAGGCGCTTCTGCCAGTCGGTCGCCAGCAATCCCTTGTTGGCGATAGCATCGATGTCATAGGCCAGCGCCAGCGTCACGATATCGGCCTGCAAGCCATCAATCACCGAACGCGCCTGCGAGCCCGAGCCGCCATGCGACTGCTTGATCTCGACGCTTTTGCCGGTTTGTTTTTGGTAAGCCGCGATGAACGCCTTGTTGAAATCGACATAGAGTTCGCGCGTCGGATCATACGACACGTTCAACAACGACACATCCGCCGCGCGCGACGACGTTGCCCACAAGAGCGACGGCGTCGCCCACAATAACGAAGCGGCGGCCAGGAATGCACGACGATGCATGTCGATCTCCACCTGTCCGGGGCAAAATTGCCACGCGGAACGTTCCGCCAAAGCTGTTGAATTGCGAGCTTTAAGTCAACGAAACCGCATTTCAATGTTCGTCGTGTCGCAGCGGCAATTTGCTACGAAGTCTTGGTGGTGTGGATGCCGCATTCCGTCTTGGCGCGGCCGCGCCAGCGACCGGCGCGCGAATCTTCATCCGCCGCGGCGCGCGACGTGCACGGCATGCAACCGACCGAACGGAAGCCGGATGCCACCAGCGGATGCGCCGGCAGCTTCGCCAACGCATAGATCGCTTCGATGTCGTCGCGTGCCACATTGGCGAATGGATTGAATTTCAGACGCGCGCCGTCATCCTCGACGACGGGAATGATTGCGCGTGCGCCGCCCTGGAATCGCTTGCGGCCATTGATCCACGCCTTGAACGGCGACAGCGCACGCTTCAGCGGCTCCACCTTGCGAAGCCGGCAACAGGCATCGGGATCGGAGAACCACAATTCGTTATCAGGATCATGCTGCGCGAGATGCTGTTCGCGCGGCTTGATCGATCGCACGTCGCGCAAGCCCAGCGTCGCGATCAGCGTGTCACGATAGGCCAGCGTTTCCGCGAACAGCCAGCCGGTGTCGAGAAACACCACCGGGATCGCCGGATCGACATCGGCCACCACCTTCAACAGCGCCGCGGATTCGGTGCCGAACGACGACACCACCGCGAGTTGTTCGCGGCCCACCATATGCAACGCGGCTTCGATGATCTCTCCCGGCGAAGCGTGCGCCAGTTCACGCTCGAGCCGCAACGCGGTGGCCGCGATGCTCTCGACATCTTCCGACAACATCGTCATTCGGCCGCCATCAACAGGTTGGGATGCTTGTGCGTCAGCATTGAGGCCCGCCACGGCGCGGAATGCGCGACGACATCGCCGATGACGAGGATCGCCGGCCCGCCATCGACCTGCGTGGCCAGTTCCGGAAGGTCGTCGAGCACGCCGACGGCGGCGCGGGAATCCGGCCGCGTCACCCGCGCGAACACGCCGACCGGCGTATGCGGCGAGCGGCCGGCCGCGAGCAGCCCGGCGCGCACCGCGGGCGCGGCTGTCATGCCCATGTAGACCACGACCGTCATTTCCAGATCGGTCAGCGCCGACCAGTCGACATCGGCCGCGTCAGCCGCCTTGTGCGCGGTGAGGAAGGTGACGCGTCGCGCTTCGTGGCGAAAGGTCAGCGGCACCTCGAACTCGGCGGCAGCACCAAGCGCGGCGGTGATGCCGGGCACCACCGTATAGGCGACATCAGCGGCGCGCAGCGCGTTGACCTCCTCGCCGCCACGGCCGAACACATAGCCATCGCCGCCCTTGAGCCGCACCGCGCGGCGGCCTTCGCGCGCCGCTTCGATCAGCAGGCGATTGACCGCCTCCTGTCCGATGCCCGGCTTGCCGATCCTGCGCCCGACCGGCACGCGCGCGGCATCGCGGCGAATGCGGTCGAGTATCTCTGGCGAAACCAGTTCGTCGTAGAACACCACGTCGGCATCCTGCAATGCGCGCAGCGCCTTCACCGTAAGCAAGTCAGGATCGCCCGGGCCGGCGCCGACCAGCGTGACATGCCCTTCAACGCCGTTTGACGTCACGCCGGCAAACGCGGACGGATCGGAGATCGCGCGCAAGGTGGCGTCGGCTTCGTCGCGACGCCCCGCTAATACCGCCGCGCCGATCGGCCCGTCGACGACGCGCTCCCAGAAGCGGCGACGGGACGCGAACTCCGGCAGACGCGCGTGAATCGCCTTGCGCCAGCCGCCGATGAACGCCGCAAGATCGCCGATCCGCGACGGCAGCAGCGCCTCGATGCGTTCGCGCACCCGCCGCGCCACCACCGGTGACGCGCCGCCGGTGCCGATCGCCACCACCACATCGCCGCGATCGACGATCGCGGGAAAGATGAAACTCGAATGCGCGAGATCGTCCATCACATTGACCGGCATGCCCAGCGCGCGCGCGCGCGCCGCAACTGCCAGCCCGACCTCGCCGGCACCGGCGCACAGCACCGCGATCACGCCGCCGAGATCGATCTGCGTCGGGTCTTGCGTGTCGAAGGTGATGCGCTCGGCCGCGGCGGCATCGAGCCCGGCGAGATCGTGGTCGCCGTCGGTCGCGTGCCAGCGCACCTGCGCCTGCGCTGCCAATAAAATGCGCAGCTTGGCGCGCGCCAGTTCGCCGCCACCCACCAGCAGCACGGGGCCGCGCCGCACGTCGAGAAAAACCGGAAGCCACTTCATCACAAACTCCCAACCCGCGAAGTTCAGGGTTGACTAGAATTATTTTCTGTATATTCCTCTCATACAGGACGTAAACAGAAAAATTTTACTTCTACAGCGCCCTGGCAAAACAGAATTCCTTGCTAAGAATTTCAGGCGCCACGCATGCAACGTCCTTCTCCTGTTCCGCCGAGCCGGAAACCGCTGTCGTCTCCCGCTCTCGTCTCCAGCAATGCACAACTCGCGCCAGACCCGGATGGCGGTCCAGCGAGCCCGTCGATGGATCGGCTCGATCAGCTGGAAGCGCAGAGCATCTACATTTTCCGCGAGGCCTTCGCGCGGCTGAAGAAGCTGGCGCTGCTGTGGTCGCTCGGCAAAGATTCCAACGTGATGATCTGGCTGGCGCGCAAGGCGTTCTTCGGCCGCGTGCCGTTCCCCGCGCTGCACGTCGACACCGGCAAGAAGTTTCCGGAGATGTACGCGTTCCGCGATCACTACGGCAAAGAGTGGGAGCTCGATCTGCGCATCGAGCCCTGCCCTCCGATCGACGCGGTCGATCCGACCTTGCCGCCGGCGGCGCGCTCCGCCGCGCGCAAGACCGAGGGCCTCAAGATGGCGCTCGCCAAATACGGCTTCGACGGCCTGATCGCCGGCATCCGCCGCGACGAGGAAGCGACGCGCGCCAAGGAACGCGTGTTCTCGCCACGCGGCACCGAAGGCGGCTGGGACGTGCGCGATCAGCCGCCGGAGTTCTGGGATCACTTCAATGCCTCGCCGCCGCCCGGCGCGCATCTGCGCATTCACCCGATCCTGCATTGGACCGAGGCGGATATCTGGGCCTACACTCAGCGCGAGAACATTCCGATCATTCCGCTCTATCTCGCCAAAGACGGCAAGCGCTATCGCTCGCTGGGCGACGCCGACATCACCTTTCCGGTGGCGTCCAACGCCGCCAGCATCGCCGAAATTCTCGTCGAACTGGCCGAGACCAAAGTGCCGGAACGCTCCGGCCGCGCGCTGGATCACGAAACCGAAGATGCGTTCGAGCGGCTACGCGTCGCCGGCTATCTCTAACTCTCACGACTTCGAGTCCCGCCATGAACATGATCGTCGCCAATCGTCCCGTCGCACCTGCCGCAACATCGTCGCGCCCACTGGTGCGCATCGTCATCGTCGGCCATGTCGATCACGGCAAATCGACCCTGATCGGCCGCCTGCTGCACGAAACCGGCAGCCTGCCGGACGGCAAGTTCGAAACGCTCAAGGCGGTCAGCGAGCGGCGCGGCATGCCGTTCGAATGGTCGTTCCTGCTCGACTCGCTGCAAACCGAGCGCGATCAGGGCATCACCATCGACACCACGCAGATCGGGTTCCGCACGCCGCATCGCGACGTGGTGTTGATCGACGCGCCTGGCCATGCCGAATTTTTACGCAACATGATTACAGGCGCGGCACAGGCCGATGCGGCGCTGTTGCTGATCGACGCGTTCGAAGGCGTGCGCGACCAGACCCGCCGCCACGGCTACCTGCTGCATCTGCTCGGCGTGAAGCAAGTCGCGGTGATCGTCAACAAGATGGATCGCGTCGGTTTCGACCAACAGCGCTTCCAGGCCATCAGCGACGAGATTTCCGCGCATCTCGACGGCCTCGGCGTGACGCCGACCGCGATCATCCCGATCTCGGCGCGCGAAGGCGACGGCGTCGGCGCGGCCTCAAAGAGGCTCGGCTGGCACGACGGACCGACCGTGATCGGCGCCATCGATCAATTCGAGCCGGCACGCGCGCTGGAGCAGTTACCGCTGCGGCTGCCGGTGCAGGCGATCTACAAGTTCGACGATCGCCGCATCGTCGCCGGCCGCATCGAATCCGGTCATCTCAGGAGCGGCGACGAGATCGTCATCATGCCTGCCGGCAAGATCGCGAAAATTCGTTCGGTCGAAAGCTGGCCCGCGACATCGCTACGGCAACGGCATCATGCCGGCCACGCCGTCGGCATCACCCTGGATCGCGAATTGTTTCTCGAGCGCGGCGACATCATCGGCCACGCCAACAGCGCGCCGCGCGCCACCAAGCGTCTCCGCGCGCGCATCTTCTGGCTGCACGATGAGCCGCTGACGGCCGGCGCCGCCATTCTGGTGCGGCTCGGCACCAAGGAAAGCCGCGCCAGCATCGCCGCCATCGACAAGGCTGTCGATCCCGGCGAACTCTCCAATGCGGCGAGCGCCGCGATCGCGCGAAATCACGTCGGCGAAATCGAGATCGCGCTGGCGCAGCCGATGGCGGCGGATATTCACACCGACAATCCGCATACCGGCCGCCTCGTCATCGAGGTCAACGGCCGCATCGCGGGCGGCGGACTCGTGATCGGCCTCGATGCCGCACACCGCGCCACGCCGATCGATATCGTGCCGGTGGAATCCGCCTTGCAGCCGGACGAGCGCGCGGCGCGCTATCACCATCGCGGCGCGGTGCTGTGGTTCACCGGCCTGCCCGGCGCCGGCAAATCGACCTTGGCGCGCGCGCTGGAGCGCCGCCTGTTTCAAAGCGGCGGCTCGCCGGTGCTGCTCGACGGCGATACGCTGCGCGCCGGCCTCAACGGCGATCTCGGATTCTCCGCGAAAGATCGCAGCGAGAACGTCCGCCGCCTGGCCGAAGTCGCGGCGCATCTTGCACGCAACGGCCATATCGCCATCGTCGCGGCGGTGTCGCCATCAACGGAAGATCGCGCGGCGGCGCGGCGCATTGCCGGCGATCTGTTTCGCGAGATCTACATCGCGACGCCGGCCGATGTCTGCGAAAGCCGCGATCCCAAGGGCCACTACGCCAAGGCTCGCGCCGGCAACCTCAACGGCTTCACCGGCATCGGAAATGATTACGAGGCGCCGCACGCGAGCGAACTGACCATCGACACGTCACACCGCGCCATCGCGGACGCAACCGGCGACATCACCCGGATGCTGTCGCGTACCGGCGTGCTGCTCGACACCGTCGCCGACCTCGCCGCGTCCTGAAAGGCTGATTGAGCAAGCACCTCGCCGTCGTCGCCCCCGCGAAGGCGGGGGCCCACACTCCCCAGCCTTGATTGGGATTGCAGGCGCGAGCAACAAGCGTTTTCCGTCTCACTTCCGCTGCGGCGTATGGGTCCCTGCCTGCGCAGGGACGACGATTTTCGGGTTGCAAGTCCGCACGCAAAACGAATTCACGATCAGACCCTGAAACGCGCCTCTTCCCGCGCCGGAGGCGACTACCGCCAGCCCCGGATGGACCTTCGGAGGGGCCTTCTCATGGGGGCGGGGGGGCGCTAAAAGGGGCGCTTAACCCGCCTCGGCATGGGCTTTTCGCGGCGTTTTGCGCCAAATCCCAAATCTCCGCCTTCTGCTTTTGCCGCCCTTCTCGTGAGAAATCCCATTATGAACCGTATCGACGCCCACGGATTGAAGATCGCCCCCGTCCTCTACGATTTCATCGCCAAGGAAGCCGCGCCCGGCGCGGGTGTATCCGCCGATGCGTTCTGGGCGGGGCTCGCCGGCATCGTCCGCGATCTCGGGCCGAAGAACCGCGAACTGCTCGCGGTGCGCGATACGCTGCAATCGAAGATCGACGACTGGCACCGCGCCCACAAGGGCAAGGCGTTCGACATCAACGCCTACACCGCGTTCCTCAAGGAGATCGGCTATCTGCGACCTGAACCGGCGACGCAGCAGGTCGAGACCGCCAATGTCGACGAGGAAATCGGCAAGATCTGCGGCCCGCAACTGGTGGTGCCGCTGACCAACGCGCGCTACGCGCTCAACGCCGCCAACGCGCGCTGGGGCAGCCTGTACGATGCCTTCTACGGCACTGACGCCATCCCGCAGGATCCGAGCGACACCGCCAAGGGCTACAGCAAGGCGCGCGGCGACAAGGTGATCGCCAAGGCCAAGGCGTTCCTCGACGAAGCCGCGCCGCTCGCCTCCGGCAGCCATACCGACGTCACCGGCTACAGCGTCGCGAACGGGGCGCTGGCGGCGAAGACCGCCAAGGGCGACGTCGCGCTGAAGAACCCGAAGCAGTTCGCCGGCTACCGCGGCGATGCCGCCAATCCGCAGGCGGTGCTGCTGGTCAACAACGGCCTGCACATCGAGATCGTCATCAACCGTAACTCTCCGATCGGCAAGGACGACGCCGCCGGCGTCGCTGACGTGATCATGGAAGCCGCCGTCTCCACCATTCTCGACATGGAAGACTCGGTTGCCGCCGTCGATGCCGAAGACAAGGTGCTGGTCTATCGCAACACGCTCGGCCTGATGAAGGGCACGCTCGAGGACACCTTCGAGAAGGGCGGCAAGACCATGACCCGCGCGCTGAACGCCGACCGCGTCTACACCGGCCCCGACGGCAAAGAAGTGAAGCTGCACGGCCGCAGCCTGCTGTTGATGCGCAACGTCGGCCATCACATGTTCACCGACGCGGTGCTCGACGCCGACGGCAACGAGATTCCGGAGAACCTGCTCGACGCCGCCGTCACCGGCCTGATCGGGATGCACGACCTCAAGGGCAACGGCAAAACGCGCAACAGCCGCACCGGCTCGATCTACATCGTCAAGCCGAAGATGCACGGGCCGGACGAAGTGAAGTTCGCCTGCGACGTGTTCGGCCGCGTCGAAGCGATGCTCGGCCTGCCCGCCAACACCATGAAGATCGGCATCATGGACGAGGAGCGCCGCACCACCGTGAACCTCAAGGCCTGCATCCAGAATGCGTCACAACGCATCATGTTCATCAACACCGGCTTCCTCGACCGCACCGGCGACGAGATCCACACCTCGATGGAAGCCGGCCCGATGATCCGCAAGAACGACATGAAGGCGCAGCCGTGGATCAAGGCCTATGAAGACTGGAACGTCGACATGGGCCTGCTCGACGGCCTGCCCGGTCATGCGCAAGTCGGCAAGGGCATGTGGGCCGCGCCGGACAAGATGGCCGACATGCTGGCGCAGAAGATCGGCCATCCGAAGGCCGGCGCCACCACCGCGTGGGTGCCCTCGCCGACCGCCGCGACGCTGCACGCGCTGCACTATCATCAGGTCGACGTCCATGCACGTCAGGCCGAGTTGAAGAAGGGCGGCCAGCGCGCAAAGCTGTCCGACATCCTCACTATTCCGGTGTCGCAGTCGAACTGGGCGCCGGACGACGTGCGGCAGGAGATCGACAACAACTGTCAGGGCATTCTGGGTTATGTCGTGCGCTGGATCGATCAGGGCGTCGGCTGCTCCAAGGTGCCGGACATTCATGACGTCGGCCTGATGGAAGACCGCGCCACCTTGCGCATCTCCAGCCAGCACCTCGCCAACTGGCTGCAACACGGCGTCGTCACCCGCGATCAGGTGATGGATTCGCTCAAGCGCATGGCGGTGGTGGTCGACAAGCAGAACGCCGGCGACACGCTCTACAAGCCGATGGCGCCGAAGTTCGACGGTGTCGCCTTCCAGGCCGCGTGCGATCTGGTGTTCAAGGGCCGCGAGCAGCCGAACGGCTACACTGAGTTCATCCTGACCGCGCGCCGCCGTGAAGCCAAGGCGGCGGGCTGATCGCCACTCCGTCACACAATCGAAAGCCCCGGCTCACGCCGGGGCTTTTTTGTGATCACTCTCTCACTCGTCATGGCCGGGCTTATCGCAGCCATCCACGTCCTTTCAGTGGTTGTTCGTCGTTTAGACGTGGATGCCCGGCACAAGGCCGGGCATGACAATCTTACAGGCCAATCACTACTCGCAGTGACGGCCACCTAGAACACCGCGAGATATTTCAAGAGCGACACGATGCCGATGATGATGACGATGACGCGCGCGATCTGTTTGGCGCGTCCGTCGATCGGCAGCATGTTGATGAGATAGAGCACAAGGATAACGACAAGAAAGGTAATTAGAATACCGATCAGCATGAAGGCACCTTCAGGTCATGGAATAAACTGCGTCGAACGGACCATCCGCAACGTGGCCATGGATGATGTGCCGATCCAACGCGCATGATCGGACCGGGTTCCCGCGACCGAAACCGCAAACAAGGATATCCGCTGAAACAGCAACGCCATTGTTGCGTCGCTACTCCGATGCCACGATCGGCGCCTTCGCGTAGCGCGCGATGACCGCGGGCGACGCCGGCGAGAAATTCAGCGAGGCGCCGCGCTTGTCCGCCTTGTGCGCCACCAGCAATCCGTCCTCGCTGGCGACGATGTCGCCCTTGCGCAAGGTCGGATCGTCCTTGATGTTGATCTTCGCAAGTCCGAACGTATCCTTGCCGTTGCAGGTGCAGCCGGAGACGATCTCGTTGCGGTAACGAAATGCGTTCGGCAGCGACGAATAGCTCTTGCCGTTCTCACTCGCCGCATGATCGATGTTGGAGCCGTAAAATACCTTCGTGTCGCTGGCGGGACAGAGTTCGTTGCACGAGGTCGCGCGGCTCTGCCCGGTCGGTGTCGCCAGCGGGAAATAACGGCCATCGCAGGTCCGCACGCAGAACGCCTGGCGCCCGCCGCCGGAGGCCGAGCGTTGCCGATGCGCGGGCGGCGCGCCCGCCTCGCCGTTGCCGAACGGGAAGAACGACGGCGGCGGTGACGGCTGGCCAATCACGCCGCCGAACAATGTCGAGAAGAAATCATTGGCCTGCGCCGGCGCCACGGCCGAACCCGATACGGCGACCGCTGCCGCCACGACCACACCGCGAATCATCGAGCTTCCGACGCATGTGGTCATGACTTGCTCCACCCTTGTTCAAACCTGTGGCTTTGACCTTGGCGTTCGCATGCGCCGGACAATATGACGCAGATCGCCCGCAAAAGTTCACTGCAATGTCCGATGCCTGCCAACGCTCGATCGCGCACTCGGGTTCCGGCGCGTCGTCGCCGGGGAACTTTCCGGTTGCATTGCGGTTAGCCGGATGCGGCCGGCCTCGAACCCATGGCAGCGACTCAGGCTGTTACTTGAGTTGTGAACCAGGCTTCGACTTGGGCTGAGACTTTGGGCATCCGCCGCTTTGCGAGGGCGTTCACATGTCACTCGGCACCATTCTGATCATCCTCCTCATCCTGATCCTGCTCGGCGTCTTTCCGAGCTGGGGCTATAGCCGCGGATGGGGCTACGGCCCGTCCGGCATCGTCGGCACCATTCTGGTCATCGTGCTGGTGCTGCTGCTGCTCGGTCAGATCTAGCTGCGATCTCCGCACCGAGGCGGTGATCGCGGCGCTTACCCCTGCGTCGCCGGCTCTCCCGGCCGATGGAACTTTGCACCGTGACGCGGCGTTGTTCGGCAGTCGCATGACCCGAGGAGAGTTGAATGGCGAGCGATGCCGACAAGAGCCTGTCCGAACGTTTTGAAAAAGATCTGGCGGGGGTCAGGGAAGACATCACCCGACTATCCGAACGGATCGCAGATGCGCTCAACGCCGTCTCGGACGAGGCGGCCAAGCAGGCGCGGCGCGGCTACCGGCAGGCGCGGCGCAATGTCGATGCGGCGCTGTCGGACGTGCAGGAACGCAGCAACGCCGCCATGGAAGCTGCGCAGGACGCCGCCAATTCCCTTGAGGAAACGCTGGAGGATGCGATCCGCGAACGGCCGGTCGCGGCCATCGCCGTCGCACTCGGCCTCGGTTTCCTGATCGGCGTGACATGGCGCAGGTGAGCTTGGCGGCGTTGAGTTGCAACGACCCCTTGTTCTGGGCGCGCAAGGCGCCCGGACACTCGACCGACCGCGCCGTCCGGCGCGGTCTTTTTATTGCGTGAGGGATTATCGAGGCGCGGCATGTTTCAACGATGGATCGACGATTTCAAAACCAACACCAGCACGACGTTGCGGCTTTCGGGGCTCGTCGTCATCAACATCATCGCACTCGTGATCGCCGGCGTTTTCCTCTGCGCGGCCGGCTTCATCTACATTTCGCGGGAATATGGATCGATCTACGCCTGCCTCGCCGGCGCTGCGTTGTTTCTGGTGGTGGCGCTCATCGTGCTGGCGATCCACGGCGAGCAGAAACGCCGCGCCGAAGCGCGCCGCAAGGAGGCCGCCAAGCGCGCCTCGCAAAGCATCCTGACCGATCCGGCGCTGCTGGCGACGGGCCTGCAGTTGGCGCGCGTCGTCGGCGTCAAACGGTTGCTTCCGGTCATTGTGCTGGGGGGCTTGGCGCTTGGCCTGTTGGCGTCGCGGCGAGACAGCTCGGACGATGACCCCAAGGACGATGCGTAAAGCTGGCGATCGGGAATTGAATCGAAAGCCTCCCTTAACGCTCAAGCTGACCGAAACGAATTGTCCAACTGACGTCATTGCGAGCGAAGCGAAGCAATCCACTCTTTACTGAGGAAAGACGGGATTGCTTCGTCGCTTGCGCTCTTCGCAGCAATGACGGAGAAGCAGGTCCGATTTTTCACTGCTCGCTCTAAATTAGCCCTCAAGTTACACAGCGGCCAGGCTCGAGCCGCTTGGCTACCTCGGTCAACAGGCTGACCACCGGCTCGCAGGCCGCGCGCGGCCGGGCCGCCTTGCTGCGCGGCTGGAGCTGGATCGCAGGCTTGTCGTTGACGGGACGATCCGGCTTCTGGCTGACGATCCGCACCAGCACCGACGTGTCGTTCATGCCGCTCGGCTGAATCGAAAAGGTCCGGGAATCGACGCCGGCACGGATCACCGGCGCACGGTCGGACTTGCCGGCGCGCGCGACATGATTGACCGGATTGCCGACGAACGCCGGAGCCGCGGCGGTGACCACAGGCGACCGCACCAGCCACGCCGGCAATTCACCACCCATTGCGAAAGGCGCGGCAGCGACCGTCAAAGCCGCGGCAATCACCGCCCTCTGGACTGAAAACATCTGAGACATCACGCGCCTCACCGCTTCGCCAACTGCTCCCCCGAAGGGTCACCAACGTTGGTCACAACGCGCGGCGATAAGGTTCAGTTCACTCCGGAACTTCACGTAACTGTGTCGGTGAAATGCAAAACCCTGGAAACCTCGGGGGGTCTGAAACGTCTGTAATACAGCCGGCAGTCCCCTGCCCCTCAAAAGCCGGCGATGCGGGGCGCGACCGTGGTGATGCCGGTCGCGTCCCGTTCCTTTTGCGATATCTATCCGACGATGTTGGTGATCCTGCTGTCTTGTGAAGGCGCACCCGACGGCGGGACTCGTTGGCTTGAACAGTCTTGGCGTCGTCCTCGCGCAGGCGGGGACGACAATGATCGGATGGCGCGCTCGTCCATGAAGCAGCCTTTCGGCCAAGCTCTCAGGACGCGGCTGCGCGGGGCATCCGGTTGCGGGAGTTGCGCTGGAAGAACAGCGCCTGGCTCGCCACCGCCGAGACCATCGCCGGCTGGAACGGCTTCGAGATCAGGAACGCCGGCTCGGGACGCTCGCCGGTGAGGAAGCGCTCCGGATAGGCGGTGATGAACACCACCGGCACCTCGAACGTCTTCAACAGATCGTTGACCGCATCCAGTCCGGAGCTGCCGTCCGCGAGCTGGATGTCGGCGAGGATCAGGCCCGGCTGCTTGGTCTTGGCCAACGCCAGCGCATCGGCATGAGTCCGCGCCACGCCGATGACGTTGTGGCCGAGCTTCTTCACCAGACTCTCGATATCCATCGCGATGAAGGTCTCGTCCTCGATGATCAATACGTCGGTGGCGATTTCCGCCGCCAATTCCTGACCCGCCTCGTCGGCGAGCTTCCGAACCTCGGCGACATCGATCTGGAGAATGAAGGCGACCTCTTCCTCCGAGAAACCTTCCAGCGACAGCAACAGGAATGCCTGCCGCGGCAGCGGCGTGATGTTGGCCAGCCGGTGCTCGGACGCGCTCAGCGCCGGCACGCTATCGCCGTTCACCGCGACCGAATTCCATATCTGCGTGAACAGCCGAAACAGGCCGGCACGGGCACCGTGCTCTTCATTGAGCAAGGACTGGTCTTCAAGCAGCGCTTCCAGCATGGCGCCGACATAGGCATCCCCAGATGCTTGGCTCCCTGTCAAAGCACGAGAGTAGCGCCGCAGCAGCGGCAAATTCTCAGCGACGAGCTGTGATCGGGACATCCCCATTTCATCCTTATCCGGGTTCGCAAACGCCAGCCGGCACCCTTCGCGCCGCCGGCCCGCTATCTACGTGTCAGCGCGATAAAAGTTCCACGACAAGCCGGAACTTTCCAACATGTTCGGCATTACCTCGTCGTGAACCGTAGCGATCGGCGGCTCTGCCGGCGGAATTCTTTCGATATTCGAAAGACTTAGATGTTTGGGACATTCGGAATAAACCCATGACAGAAGTAAAGAAGCCGGGCAGGCAGGGTGGCTTGAACGCGGAAATTCAATCCCGCATCGGGCACCAGCTTCGCGCGATGTATGACGAGGTCGTGCGCCAGGGCGTTCCTGATCGTTTTGCCGACCTGATTCGTAAGCTCGATACCCCGGCGGATGCGAATCTCGCGGCCAACAAAGACGGGAGGGACTAATGCCTCTCACAAATGAGCTCCGCGACGACATCTTGGCGTCGGTTCCGAGTCTGCGCGCCTTTGCGATTTCACTGAGCGGCAATGGCGACCGCGCCGATGATCTGGTGCAGGAGACGCTGTTGCGCGCGCTTGCCAACATCGACTCGTTTCAGCCCGGCTCCAATCTGCCGGCATGGTTGTTCACCATCCTGCGCAACCTGTTCCGCTCGGACTATCGCAAGCGGCGGCGCGAGGTGGAGGATGCCGAAGGCAACTACGCCAAGACGCTGAAATCGCAGCCGGGACAAGGCGCGCATCTCGAATTCGAGGAATTCCGTGCCGCGCTCGATAAGCTGCCGCAGGATCAGCGTGAAGCGCTCATCCTGGTCGGCGCCTCGGGCTTTTCCTATGAAGACGCCGCCGCGATCTGCGGCTGCGCCGTCGGCACCATCAAGAGCCGCGTCAACCGCGCGCGGACCAAGTTGAGCGCACTGCTCTATGTCGACGGCGCCGAGGATTTCGGCCCCGACGACACCGTCCGCGCCGTGATCGGCGGCAGCGGCAACGGTTAGGGCGAGACGGGCTGAGTTGCGACCACATCATCCTGAATGTCAGAACGACATTTGTTTGTGAGCAGACTCGCTGCACAAAAATGGTCGTCCCCGCGCAGGCGGGGACGACCACAATTTATGCGACACAGCTTATGACGCCGCGGCACTGTCCCGCAGCGTCAGGCGGGTCGCGGCTTCGAGGTCGGCGATGGCTTGCGCGCCGCTCAACACTTTGATCGTGGTCATGCCCATGTCGCGCGCCGGCTTCAGGTTGACGCCGAGATCGTCGAGATAGACGCAGTTTTTCGGATCGACGCCGAGCGCCTCGATCATCATCCGGTAGATGCGCGGATCCGGCTTGCGCAGTCCGATCTTCGCCGACTCGATGACGTGATCGAACAGTGTCATCACCTCCGCAACATAGAGCGTGCGGCCGCTCGCGCTGCCGATGGCGTTGTTCGGCAGGTTGTTGGTGATGCAGCCGGTCTTGAAGCGCGCCTTGATCCGGCGCAGCGCCTCGACCATTTCGGGCCGCAGATCGCCGGACAACAGCGGCAGCACGTCACGGCCGCGCACCTCGGCGCCGAGCGCCAGCGATTCCGCCGCGAACAATTCGTCAAAGGCATCGAGATCGACTTCCGCGCGCTCGAACTTCGCCCAGGCGTTTTCCAGATGATTGGCCGCGTTGGTGCGGCGAATGATATCGGCCGGCAGCCCGCGCTCGCTCTCGAACCGCGCGAACGCATCGAACGGCGACGACGTGATGACGCCGCCGAAATCAAAAATCACTGCCTCGATCATCTGCCCTCGCTTATCTTTACCAAATTCATTTCCCTCGTCATGCCCGGCCTTGTCCCGGCCATGACGGAAGAAGAACTAATTACGTCGCATCATCACTGATAGCTCGCCACGATATCCGACACCGCGCGCTCGAGTTGTTGCGCGGTGGCGCATTGGCGCACCACGGTGCAGAAGGTCGAATAGCGTGTCATCTCGGAATCGCCGAAGCCCCACGCCATGCGGTTTTCCGGGTTGAGCCAGACCAGGCGCTTGGCGCGCTCGCCGATGGTGCGCAGGATGTCCGCGCGCGGATCGAGATTGTTGGTGCGGGCATCGCCGAGCACGATCACCGTGGTCTGCGGCGTCACCGTCGACAGCCACTCCTTCTCGAAATTCTCGAATGACGTCCCGTAATCCGACGAGCCGAAGCCGACCTTGGCCATGATCTCGCGCATCGCCTCTTCCGGCGGCATCTTTTCCAGAATATCGCTGACCTCGATCAGATGCCCGGAGAACGCGAAGGAGCGCACGTCGGACACCACCTCGTGCAGGCTGTGGATCAGCAGCAGGAAGAAATCCGATACCCGCGCCACCGAGCCGGAGACGTCGCACAGCGCGACGATCTTCGGCTTGTCGCGATGCTTGCGCTTCCACGCTGTGAGAAACGGCACGCCGCCCCACGCCGCATTGCGCCGAAGCGTTCGGCGCACGTCGAGATGGCCGCGCCGCTGCCGCTTGCGCGGCTTGCTGTAGCGCTCGCGCAGGCGCCGCGCGATCTTACGGATCAGCGCGCGCATCGCCTCGACCTGACGGGGCTCGATCCGCGACAGCGGCGCGTTGCGCAAAATCTCATTGCGCAGGTTTTCCGATTCCTCACGCCCGTACAGCAGCAGCGCCTGCGACACTGCTTCGCGCACGCTCTCGCGCAGCGCATCGGTCGCCGCCGCAAGCCGCTCGGCGGTGGTCGGATCGGTTTCAGTGAGGCGATCTAGATCGTCGCGCAGCCGCGCGATGCCGAGCGCGTCCAGCATGCGGGTGGTGAAGATGCCGCGCTGGGTGAAGAAGCGGATGTCGGACAGCGACGCCGCGCTCGCGGCATTGGCCATCGCAGCAGCCAGCGCGTTGCGGTCCTGCGACAGCAGCATCTGTGCCAGTTGACCGAGATTGGAATCGGACGGCGCGCCGCCGCCACCCGACGGCTGCGATCCGCCGGACGGCATCTCGCCCGGCGAGGACGCATCGTCCGCCGCGTTGTTCTGCGCGTCAGCCTCGTCGGCTTGCGATGGGCTTGCGTCGGCGACCTCGGGCGTGTCGAAGAACAGGTCGAAGCAGTCGTTCAGCGCGCGCTTCTCATCCTCGGACTTGGCGAGCGTCAGCAGCAGCGTGTCGCGCAGCACGTCGCGGTCGCCGAACCCGACCACCGCGACCGCGCGCATCGCATCGATGCTTTCGGCGGGCGAGACGTGAACGCCGACGCCGCGCGCCGCCCGAAAGAACCGATGCAGGTTCTCCCGCATTTACCCGAACACGCCCTGCCGGCCGGCGCGGGCGACGAAGCCGGAGACTTCCGGCAGCGCCGCCTCGATGTCGGCTTCGTACTTGAGCAGCACGTTGAGCGTATCCTTCACCATCTCCGGCTCCAGTTCGGAGGCCTGCAACAGCACCAGCACGCGCGCCCAATCGATAGTCTCGCTGACCGACGGCAGCTTCTTCAGGTCGAGCGTGCGCACGTCGTTGATGAAGCCGACCAATTGGCGGCGCAGCGATTGCGCGATGCCCGGCACGCGGCTCTCGACGATGCGCTCCTCAAGCCGCTGCTCGGGGAAGCCGATATGCAGATGCAGGCAGCGCCGCTTCAGGGCGTCGCCGAGATCGCGCTCGCCGTTCGAGGTGAGGATCACCGTCGGCGGCACCACCGCCGAGATGGTGCCGAGTTCGGGAATGGTGATCTGGAAGTCGGACAGGATTTCGAGCAGCAGCGATTCGAACTCGGCGTCGGACTTGTCGATCTCGTCGATCAGCAGCACGCAGCCCGCCGGCTGCTCCAGCGCCTGCAACAGCGGACGCGGCTCGACGAACTCCTTCGAGAAGAACACGTCGCCAAACGTGTGAAGCTGGTGCAACGCCTGCGCCAAGGTTTCCGCGCCGCCCAGCACTTCGCCGAGTTTGTCTTTCAGGATCTGCGTATAGAGAAGCTGCTTGGCGTATTTCCACTCGTACAGCGCCTTGGCCTCGTCGAGACCCTCGTAGCATTGCAGGCGGATCATGCTCTGCCCGCGCCATGCCGCGATCGCTTTCGCCAGTTCGGTCTTGCCAACGCCGGCTGGTCCCTCGACCAGGATCGGCTTCTCGATCTGCTGCGCCAGATAGACGGCGGTGGCGATCTGCCGGCTGGCGATGTAGCCCGCGCCCGCAAGTCCCTTTTCGACATCCGCGATGAGATCCGACGATCGTTGTTCCGCCACGCAATCCGCTCCGCATTTTGCCGGCGGGCATGCCGGCGCGCGTTCTGGCTACGACGTTGCGGAGGTGGCGTCCAGAGGCCGACGCCTCAGGGCACGGCCGGAAGCCATGCGGAATCCGGCGGCGCGGCCACGACAGCCGCCGACGAATTCGCGAGGCGGAATTTTCGGGATCAGGTCAGAGCTTGGCGACGACCGCGAGGCGCTTGATCTGGCCGCTCTCGAACGCCTTGGTGAAGGCGTTGTAGTCCTTGAACGAGACGCAGCCGTTGGAATCGCCGTTGGGGCCGAGCATGTAGGTGTGCGCCAGGAGCCCTGTGCGGCCGTAGATGCTGCCGTTGCCGCCCACCGGCGTCAGGCGGATGGCGCGCACGCCATGGAACAGCTTCTCGCGCCAGGTCAGGTCGTAGAGGTGCGGCGGGGTCGCTCCGCGCATCCGCTCATGCACGAAGCGCGGATCGTCGAGGCGGTTGCCGAGGCCGGAATGGGCCTCCAGCTTGCGGCCGTCCGGCATGTAGACGGTCTTGGCGGAAATGTCATAGACGGCGGTATACCGGTCATACTTGCCGGGCACGATGCTGCTGCCGTCGCTCAAGACGCCGCCGTCGGGCGAGGCAAAGGCCAGGGTCGTGCCTTTGCCCTGGAACGCGCCGAACAGCTTCTTGAAGATCGAATCCTCTTCGGCCGGCGGGGTCGCGAGCGCCACGGACTTGTTGGGCTGGGCGATCTCGGCCGGCGATGGGCCGTTGGTGCTGGCAACGTGCGCGGCGGCGGCCGGACGCGGCATCGGCAACGGCACGTTGGCGACGGCGAGCGGCACTTCGGGACGCGGCAACGGCAGCGGCGCGGCGGCAGCCTGCGGCTGCGGGGCGGCCAGCATCGGCTCGACCGGCGCGGCGACCGGCGGCGCTTCCGGAACGGTCAGGCTGGCGAGTTGCAGCCGCGCACCGCGCGGCGCGGCGCCGGAGAAGGTCGAAGGCTTGGCGCCGAGTGAATAGCTCGGATCGAGCACAGCGGCGTAGGTGCCCGCAGCCTTGTCGGTGCGCGGCGCCTCGGTGGCGACGGCGACGGTCTCGGTGCCGGCGACGTTGGCGTCCGCGTCGGACTGATAGACGAGCGCAAAGCCGAAGAACGCCAGCGCAACGCCGACGAACGCGCTGGCCCCGACACCCTTCGCCGAAAATTTTCGCGCGGGAGCTTTGCGCGGCGGCGCCTGCCGTGCGGGGCCGCGAGCGACGCGCGCCTGAGGCATCGCGGCGTGTTCGTGCTGCGACGGGACTTTGTGGAATCGGGCTTGCTTTGGCGCGGCGTGTTTTGGCGCGGCTTGTCTCGCAGCAACTTGTCTTGGAGCGGCGTGCTCCGGCGCGACGTGCTGCGAGGAAGGGTGGTGTGACGAGGCGTGCTGCAACGAAGCGTGCTGCGACGAAAGCCGGCGCGGCTTCGGCTGCTCTGCGAAGGCTTTTTCGACGGATTCGTGGCGCGGCACCGACGATCGCCGCGTCGGGATTTCACCCGCACGGTCTTGCCGGGAAAGCCCTCGTCGCACATGCGCGGGCGAGGCTTGCCTGCCGTTCCGATCTTTCATATGCCCCGATTCCAGTCTGGTTCCAATCGGACCCCGAACCAAGCTTGAAGTCCTTTTAGCAAATTCCGCCGGGTTCGCCTAGCCTGCCGGCCCTCCGAGGACCCCAATGGCCGCAAACCCAACGCTCCCGGCGATCCGATCCGACAGCACGACGGGAGCTTTATTAAGGCGGATTTTGGTTAAGCGCGGATTAAATTCCGGTTGGAGGATGCCTTAAGGCGCGCCAGTTCGTCCCAAAACGTATCCTCACCTACCGGTCGTCCCTGCGCAGGCAGGGACCCATATGCCGCAGCGCTCGTAGTGGATGGCAGCGCATATTGCCTTGGTCTGCGCGCCCGTCGTCCCGATCAGGGCAGGGGTTATGGGTCCCTGCCTACGCAGGGACGACGTTCTTCCTGATGAAAATCCGCCCGACCCAACAATTCTCCGTCAGACCCCTAGGGCGGGGGAGGTCACTCAGGCCGCCCACTCGCCCTTGCGGAAGACCGGGACGCGGCGGCCGTCGGCGTGGACGCCGTCGATATCGATCTGGTCGGAGCCGATCATCCAGTCGATATGGATGAAGCTCTTGTTGCCGCCCTGCGCCGCGATCTGCTCCGGCGTCAGTTTGTCGCCGCCGACGAAGCATTTCGAATAGCACTGGCCGAGCGCGATATGGCAGGAGGCGTTCTCGTCGAACAGCGTGTTGTAGAACAGGATATTGCTGGCCGAGATCGGCGACGAATGCGGCACCAGCGCCACCTCGCCGAGCCGCCGCGCGCCCTCGTCGGTGTCGAGCACCTTGTTCAGCACCTCGGCGCCGCGTGAGGCGGTGGCCTCGACAATGCGCCCGCCTTCGAACCGCACCGCGATGTCTTCGATCAGGGTGCCCTGATAGGACAGCGGCTTGGTGCTGCGGACCCGCCCTTCGACGCGCTGCGCGTGCGGCGTGGTGAACACTTCCTCGGTTGGAATGTTCGGATTGCAGACGATGCCGTTCTTCGCGATCGACGCGCCGCCGACCCACTCGTGACCGTCGGCGAGGCCGATGGTGAGATCGGTGCCCGGACCGCTGTAATGCAGCGCATGGAAGCGCTGGCCGTTGAGCCAGTCGGTGCGGGTCTTCAGCGCGGCGTTATGCGCGGTCCACGCTCCAATCGGATCGGCGTTGTCGACGCGCGACGCCTTGAAGATGGCGTCGGCGAGTTTCGCCACCGCCGTCTCCTCATCGTCGTTCGGGAAGACGAGCTTGGCCCACGACGCGCCGGGATAGGCGACGATGTTCCAGTTGACGTCGAAGCCGGTGATCCGCGACAGCGCCGGCTGATAGGCCATCGAATTCGCCTTGCTGGCGCGCGCCACCTTGGCGGCATCCTCGCCGGACAGCAGCATCGGATCGTCGCCGACGACGGCGAGCCGCGCGGTGTTGTTGTCGAAGGCTTTCGCGACGCCCTCGTAGAGCCAGCCCGGCGCGCGGTCAAAACTGTCGTCGCGCGCGAAGCGATAGCGCGCCAGCGTGATCTCCTCGTCCGACAACAGCGGTGTCACCAGACCGGCACCGGCCTTGTAGGCGTGTTCGGCGATGCGCCGCACCAGCGGCAGCGCGTTCGACGGCGCGGTGAGGAACACGTCCTGCCCCGGCTGAAGCTGCAAGCCGACCTTGACGGCGACTTCAGCGAGGCGGTCGAGTTTCACCGGATCGATGACAGCGGAAACGTTGCGCGGATAGGAATTCATGAGTATGCGGCCTGCGATGATGGGAGCATGATCCCGAACAGTGGGAACCGGTTTTCGGACAAGATCATGCTCAAACAAGAGACTCTTTACGCTAGATAAGCCAGCGCCGGCGCAAGTGCCAGCCAAGGCGGGTCATTCGATCAGGGTGAATTGCAGCAGCAAGGTGCGCTGGATCGCCGAGAAGTTATCGTCGGACACCAGCGTCAGCACGGTGTCGCCCTCAGGGGTGACATGGACGTCGAGCCCTTCGAAATTGTCGATCTCCTGACCGAGATCGGCCTCGAAGATCGAGGGACCGTCGACGGTGGTGCCGGGAAGGACCGACGCCGCAGCAATGCGCCGGATGCGGATGCCGATGCCGCCGAGCCACGCGAACTTGCGCTCCAGCAGCAACAGGTCGCCGCCCGGCAGCAGCGCAGCATCGCTGATATCGAACGCATAGGTGCGACGCACCGCGAAGGTGCCCGGCGACGGCCCGCTGATCAGATACGCCTTGATATTGCCGGCCGCATCGAGACCGCGCTCCGAGATCGCGATCAGAGAGCCTGCGAGCGGCAGGCCTTTCGGCACCGCCACCAGCGCTTCGAGCCCGGAATTGAAAGGCAGCTTGCGAATATCGGCGGGTGCCAGCACGGTCTCGGCGCGGGCGCGCAAGCCCTGGCGGCCGAAGGCGAAGCGCACGATGCGATTGACGCGCTCAATGCCGACATAGATCCAGTTGCCGTCGCGCGCCATCGACTCGGTATCGAACCAGCCGTGCGAGGCCAGCGTGCGGCCGTCGCCAGCCAGCATCGGCGCCGTCTCGACGTCAGCGAGTCCGACCATCTCCTTGCCGCGATAGACGATGCGGCCGGTGAACCAGCGGCCCCTGTCGCTGGCCGCGATAACGCGCTCGCCGCTGGCATCGAGCCGCAGGCTCGACAGTCCGCCGAAGCGGCTATAGGGCGAGGTCAGCACCAGCCCGGAGCGAAAGCGCAACTGCCCGAACTGCACGCGCGAACGATCCCGCAAATCGAAGCCAGCCAGCGGACGCGCGGAGACTTCGATCGAGGCCGGATGGTTGTCGGCGGCGAGCTTGAGGGTTTGCGCGGAGACGGGTGCGGTGGCGAAGAGCAACGCGGCTATTGCTGCGATCGCAGAAAGCCATTGTCTTTTCAGGGAAACCATCAGCGTCATGCGCGGACTTGATCCGCGCATCCATCCTTTTGAAAAGGGATGGATTGCCGGGTCGAGCCCGGCAATGACGCTCTGATATTCTTCCGAACCGTCACGAATGCAGCCGCCGACGACGCGTGCCATGGCCGTGTGACGGCGCGGGGGCGTCGTGGGTTTCGCTGAACAGTTCGGCGAGCTTCTCGGTAATCGCGCCGCCGAGTTCTTCGGCGTCCACGATGGTCACCGCGCGGCGATAGTAGCGCGTGACGTCGTGGCCGATGCCGATGGCGATCAGTTCGACCGGCGAGCGCGTCTCGATCTCCTCGATGATGTAGCGCAGGTGCCGTTCGAGATAGTTGCCCGCATTGACCGACAGCGTCGAGTCGTCGACCGGCGCGCCGTCCGAGATCATCATCAGGATCTTGCGCTGTTCGGAGCGGCCGAGCAGCCGCTTGTGCGCCCAGTCCAACGCCTCGCCGTCGATGTTCTCCTTCAGCAGCCCCTCACGCATCATCAGGCCGAGATTCTTGCGCGCACGACGCCACGGCGCATCGGCCGACTTGTAGATGATGTGGCGCAGATCGTTGAGGCGACCCGGATTGGCCGGCTTGCCGGCGGCGAGCCACGCCTCGCGCGATTGGCCTCCCTTCCACGCCCGCGTGGTGAAGCCGAGGATTTCCACCTTGACGCCGCACCGCTCCAGCGTGCGCGCCAGAATGTCGGCGCAGGTCGCGGCCACCGTGATCGGCCGCCCGCGCATCGAGCCGGAATTATCGAGCAGCAGCGTCACCACGGTGTCGCGGAAGGTCGCTTCCTTCTCGCGCATGAACGACAGCGGCTGATACGGATCGGTGACGACGCGCGACAGCCGCGCCGGATCGAGGATGCCTTCCTCGAGATCGAACTCCCAGGCGCGGTTCTGCTGCGCCATCAGCCGGCGTTGCAGCCGGTTGGCGAGCCGCGCCACGATGCCCTGCAAATGCGCGAGCTGCTTGTCGAGATAGCTGCGCAGCCGCTCCAGCTCGTCGTGATCGCAGAGGTCTTCCGCCGCCACCACCTCGTCGAACTTCGGCGCGAAGGCGTGATATTCGGGGCCGCGCGGCTCGTTGCCGCCGCGTCCCTGCGGCCGCGTCGCTTCGCCCGGCGTCTCGTCGTCGCCGAGTTCTTCGTCGTCGAAACTGTCGCTGGCGGAGGCCTGCGCGCTCTCCATCGCGGCGTCGGACATCTCATCGGTGGTCGCTTCCGCCTGCTCGGCGCTCATCTCCTGCGCGGCGTCGGAATCGGGCGAGCCATCGGAGCCCGACTGGTCGTTCTCGCCTTCCTTGTTTTCGTCCTGGTTCTCGTCTTCCTCGGCGTCGGCGTCGCGGTCGTCGCCGAGATCGAGTTGATGCAGCAGGTCGTGCACCGCGTCGCCGAACCGCGCCTGATCTTCCGTGAGGCGATCCAGCCGGTCGAGCCGCGCGCCGATCTTGTCTTCCAGCACCGGCCGCCACAGGTCGACCACCTTGCGCGCGGCCTCCGGCGGCGCGAGGCCGGTGAGCCGCTCGCGCACCAGCATAGCCAGCGCATCCGCCAGCGGCGCGTCGGCGCGGTCGGTGATCTCGTCGAACTTGCCGCGATGGAAATGATCGTCGAGCATCGCGGTGAGGTTTTTCGCCACCCCCGCCATGCGCCGCGCGCCGATCGCTTCGACACGGGCCTGCTCCATCGCCTCGAACACGCCGCGCGCCTGCGGATTGCCCGGCATCAATTTGCGATGCACCTTCGGATCGTGACAGGCGAGCTTCAGCGCGATGGAATCGGCGTGGCCGCGCACGATGGCGGCATCGCGCTTGGACAATTTGCGCGCCGGCTCCGGCAGCCGCGCCTTGCCGGGCGCGAGACCGGGGCGCTCGGACGCGAAGGTCACCTCAAGCTCCGGCGCTTTCGCGATGGCGCGCAGACACGAACTCACCGCGCGCTTGAACGGCTCGGCGGGCGCTTCCTTGGCGCCGGTGCGGAATTTGTTGCTCGGTGGTGTGCTCATGAGAACCTAACCGGTCGTCCCCGCGAAGGCGGGAACCCATAACCACCGGCGTTCATCGGACCTACAAACGTCGGCGTCATCACTTCACACGAACCGCTGCGGCGTATGGGTCCCCGCCTTCGCGGGGACGCCGCCGCAAGCGCTCGGCAAGATCAGCTCAGCGCCACGTTGAGCGCCGATTCCGTCAGTTCGACGTTGAAGCAGCGCTGATAGAACTCGGCCACCAGCGGACGCTCCAGCTCGTCGCACTTGTTGAGGAAGGTGAGACGGAACGCGAACGCCTGATCGCCGAAGATCTCCGTGTTCTCGGCCCAGGTGATCACCGTGCGCGGGCTCATCACCGTCGAGAGATCGCCATTGGCGAAAGCGTTGCGGGTGAGGTCCGCGAGCCGAACCATCTTGTTGACGGTGTCGCGGCCTTCCGGCGTGCGGTAGTGGTGCGCTTTCGCCAGCACGATCTCCACCTCGTTGTCGTGCGGCAGATAGTTCAGCGTGGTGACGATGGACCAGCGGTCCATCTGGCCCTGGTTGATCTGCTGGGTGCCGTGATAGAGGCCCGAGGTGTCGCCGAGGCCGACGGTGTTGGCGGTGGCGAACAGCCGGAACGAGGGATGCGGCCGGATCACCTTGTTCTGGTCGAGCAGCGTCAGGCGGCCGGAGACTTCCAGCACGCGCTGGATCACGAACATCACGTCCGGGCGGCCGGCATCGTATTCGTCGAACACCAGCGCGACGTTGTGCTGAAGCGCCCACGGCAGGATGCCGTCACGAAATTCGGTGACCTGCTTGCCATCCTTGATGACGATGGAGTCCTTGCCGACGAGGTCGATACGGCTGATGTGGCTGTCGAGGTTGACGCGCACGCACGGCCAGTTCAGCCGCGCCGCCACCTGCTCGATGTGGGTGGATTTGCCGGTGCCGTGATAGCCGGTGACCATGACGCGACGGTTGTGAGCGAAGCCGGCGAGAATGGCCATCGTGGTCGGGCGGTCGAAGCGATAGTCGGGATCGACATCCGGCACATGCGGATCGGTCTCCGAGAAGGCAGGCACTTCGAGGTCGCTGTCGATACCGAAAACCTGCCGCACCGAGACTTTCATATCAGGGATGCCGGTGGGCGCGGGCCCGGATTGTTGCGCTTTGGTGATGGCGGCGGTCATCGGTCCTCCGTGGTTGCGGGCACTCCCGAAACCAGATGATGGTGGCATTGGCTGCGGTTGGGTTTGATCCGGAACCTAGCAGAGTGTCGGGGCTGGCAGAAGCCCGCAGCGCAATCAAGGTTCCACTTTACAATCATCAAGATAAGCCCTCGCGGCGGTTTTTGAAAGGCTGCCCTGCGCTGAACTGGATGCTGGGCGGCAGTTTTCGCATCCCGCAACCATCGCCGCTGCTCAACAAAATGCCGCAGCGGCGGACCGCTGCGGCATTCCACCTCTGAAAGCGCTGTTGCCTCAGTGGCGGGCCAGATCGAACCGATCCGCGTTCATTACCTTGGTCCAGGCCGCCACGAAGTCCTTGGCGAACTTCTCCTTGGAATCGCTACAGGCATAGACTTCGGCGAAGGCGCGAAGCTGCGAGTGCGACCCGAAGATCAGGTCGACGCGGGTGGCGGTCCACTTCGGCGCCTTGGTCTTGCGATCGCGGCCCTCGTAGAGGTTGTCGCCGCTCGGCTGCCATTCGGTGTCCATGGTCAGCAGGTTGACGAAGAAGTCGTTGGTCAGTTTGCCGACCTCTTTGGTGAAGACGCCGTGCCTGGAATCGCCGGCATTGGCGCCGAGCACGCGCAGACCGCCGACCAGCACCGTCAGTTCGGGCGCCGTCAGGTTCAGCAGTTCCGCGCGATCCACCATGGCTTCCTCGGGACTCATCAACTGGTGCTTGCCGCTGATGTAGTTGCGGAACGCATCGGCGCGCGGCTCGAGCGGCGCGAACGACTCCACGTCGGTCTGCTCCTGAGTTGCGTCCATGCGGCCCGGCGTGAACGGCACCTTGACGTCGACGCCGCCGTCCTTGGCGGCCTTCTCCACCGCCGCGGCACCGGCCAGCACGATCAGGTCGGCGAGCGAGATCTTCTTGCCGCCGCCGGCCGCGCTGTTGAACTCCTTCTGGATGGCTTCCAGCCTGGCCAGCACGGTGGCGAGCTGCTTCGGCTGGTTGACCTCCCAGTCCTTCTGCGGGGCCAGACGGATGCGCGCACCGTTGGCGCCGCCGCGCTTGTCGGAGCCACGGAACGTCGAGGCCGAAGCCCACGCCGTCGCGACCAGTTGCGGCACGGTGAGACCCGACGCGAGCACCTTCGCCTTCAGGTCGGCGACGTCCTTGTCATCGACCAGCTTGTGATCGACCGGCGGAATCGGGTCCTGCCAGATCAGCACTTCGCTCGGCACCATGGCGCCGAGGTAACGCTGCCGCGGCCCCATGTCGCGATGGGTCAGCTTGAACCAGGCGCGGGCGAAGGCATCGGCGAACTGGTCCGGATTCTCCAGGAACCTCCGTGAAATCTTCTCGTAGATCGGATCGAACCGCAGCGACAGGTCGGTGGTCAGCATGGTCGGCACATGCATCTTCGACTTGTCGTGAGCGTCCGGCGTGATCGCTGGCGCGTTCTTCGCCCGCCACTGGTTGGCGCCGGCCGGGCTCTTTTCCAGCTCCCATTCATACTTGAACAGGGTCTCGAAGAAATTGTTGTCCCACTTCGTCGGCGTCTGGGTCCAGGTGACTTCAAGACCGCTGCCGATGGCGTCGCCGCCCTTGCCGGTGCCGTACTTGCTCTTCCAGCCGAGGCCCTGATCCTCGATCGGCGCGGCGTCGGGCGCCGGGCCAACCAGTGCGGCATCGCCAGCACCGTGAGTCTTGCCGAAGGTGTGACCGCCGGCAATCAGCGCCACGGTTTCCTCGTCGTTCATCGCCATCCGGAAGAACGTCTCGCGGATGTCCTTGGCCGCCGCGACCGGGTCCGGCTTGCCGTTCGGGCCTTCGGGGTTGACGTAGATCAGGCCCATCTGCACCGCGGCCAGCGGCTCCGCGAGCTGGCGTTCGCCGCTATAGCGCTCGTCGCCAAGCCACGTTCCTTCCGGCCCCCAGAACAATTCCCGCGGCTCCCATTCGTCGGCACGGCCGCCGGCGTAACCGAAGGTCTTGAAGCCCATCGACTCCAGTGCGGCGTTGCCGGCGAGAATCATCAGGTCGGCCCAGGAAATCTTGCGACCGTATTTCTGCTTGATCGGCCACAGCAGGCGGCGGGCGCGATCGAGCAGCACGTTGTCGGGCCACGAGTTCAGCGGCGCGAAACGTTGCTGGCCGCCGCCGGCGCCACCGCGGCCGTCGGTGATGCGGTAGGTGCCCGCGCTGTGCCACGCCATGCGGACCATCAGGCCGCCATAGTGGCCGAAGTCGGCCGGCCACCAGTCCTGCGAGTCAGTCATCAGCGCCTTCAGATCGGTCATGACCGCGTTGAGGTCGAGCGACTTGAACTCGGAGACGTAATCGAACGCCTTGCCCATCGGGTTGGACAGGTCGGAATAGCGATGGAGAACCTGGAGGTCGAGCAGGTTCGGCCACCAGTCGCGGTTCGTCGGTCCGCGTGCGCCTCCGGTGAACGGGCACTTGCCGGCGCCCTTGTCGTCAGTCTTTGCGTCCATGATGTTCTCCAGTTGCGTTGGATGGTTGTTCTGGTCGAGCGATATAGAACGATTGCAAAATCAGAATGGTGCCGCCGGACACATTCGCGTGGGTGCTCTTTGTCGCGGCGTCGGCTCCGGTGCGCGGGTCCGATGACCCACCGTGAGGGCGAAGGTCAGGGTGCCCGATGCGCGGCGGATGCCGCATCGCAGGCAATGGCATCGCAGATTTGGACACTCCGCATTCCGCGCGTGGCTCCAGCCATGATCTTCATCAATGTCGTGTCCGCTTCGTCGCTCGCAGCCTTCAGCGGGCCGCCTTCGATGCAGCTTAAGTCTCGTTGCCTATCAGGTCTAATCGTATTAAGAATAGTTCTTGATAAGAAAAGCTGATGAAAGATCGCGCCGCGTCATGTTGTCGCTGAAACAACTGCGCTATTTCGATGCCGTCGCGCGGACGCGCCACTTCGGCCGCGCCGCCGAGCGATGCGCGGTGACACAGCCTGCCTTGTCGATGCAGATCCAGGAGTTGGAGAAGACCCTCGGCGTCAAACTGATCGAGCGCAGCCGGGGCCGCGTCATGCTCACCAAGGCCGGACGCGATATTGCCGAGCGCGCCGCCCGCGTGCTCGCCGGCGCGCGTGACATCGTCGATGTCGCCCGCGCCCAGGGCGATACGCTGGCCGGGCCGCTGCGCCTCGGCGTCATCCCGTCGATCGCGCCCTATGTGCTGCCGGTGCTGCTGCCGGTGATCCGCGACCGCCACCCCGATCTCGATCTGCATTTGCGCGAGACCCAGACCCAGCATCTGGTGCGCGAACTGAGCGACGGCGGGCTCGACCTGTTGTTGCTGGCGCTGCCGGTCGATGCACCCGACATCGAGACGCGCGCGCTGTTCGACGATCGCTTCCTGCTGGCGATGCCGAGTTCGCGGCAACTCACCCATCGCATCCACGCGACGCCGGAATTGCTGGAGCAGGATCGGCTGCTGCTGCTCGAGGAAGGCCACTGCCTGCGCGATCAGGCGCTGGCGTTCTGCAACCTGCGCCGCGCCGACAACATCGACACCTTCGGCGCGTCGAACCTCTCGACCATCGTGCAGATGGTCTCGAACGGCTTGGGGATGACCTTGCTTCCGGAAATGAGCATCAAGCTCGAATGCCGCCGCAGCGACATTCATCTGATGCGCTTCGCCGACCCGCAACCCAACCGCGTCATTGGCCTGGCGTGGCGGCGCAGTTCACCCCGCGCGCATCACTTCCTCGAATTCGGCGAATTGATCGCGTCGGTGATGGCGGAGCAAATGCGCGAGGCGCAGGCGGCGTAGGCCTTTGAGCGACGCACGTTCTCTCCGCCGTCATGCCCGTGCTTGTCACGTCAAGTTGAGTTTACTCGACTTGACGATCAAATGAACGGAACGCGTTTCGCGTTCCTACGCATCCACATCTTCAAGAGCGTTATTTGGTGAAAGACGTGGATGGCCGGACGGAGCCCGGCCATGACGACATTAGGCGAGATGAAGCCTCAGCTTCGCACCACCGTCTTGAGATAATTATACGCCTTGATGATCTCGATCAGGCGATCCTCCGTCGAGCGGTCGCCGCCGTTGGCGTCGGGGTGGTGCTGCTTGACCAGCGCCTTGTACTTGGCCTTCACCACTTCCAGCGTCGCATCGGTGCCGAGCCCCATCACCTGCAACGCCTTGCGCTCGGCGTTGAACACTTTTCGCGCTTCCGGCTTCGGCTCCGAGGCCCCGCTGCCGGGGCCGGGCCGCCATTTGCCGCGGCCGTTGAGTTCGCTGAAGACGTGAAACGGATCGGCCGCGGTATCGAGGTCGACCTCGCCGGTCTTGCCTTTGCCCTTGGCGCCGTTGGCGCCCATCTTCCAGGTCGGGCGATGGCCGGTCAGCGCATCCTTCTGATAGCGCGCCACGGCGTCGGCATTCATGCCCTGAAAGAAATTGTACGACTGGTTGTATTCGCGGACGTGGTTGAGACAGAAGTGAAAGTACTCCTTCTCCTGCCCGCGCCCCTTCGGCGCGCGATGCGAACCGCGGCTCTCGCAGCCGGGCCACTCGCAGGTGACGGCTTCCTCGCGCACCTGACGCTTCGCGCCCGCCGTCTTGGTCGGCTTGATGCGAATGCTGTCGAAGAATTTGGATGAATCGATGGGCATGATGGCCTTTTGAACCGCAACCGCTCAGGCTTCAAGTCTTGACATCGCGATTACGTCGATTAGTGGCATCGTCCTCGCCACGGATGAAAACAAAGTGATGAACATGCCGCCGATTGACCCACAACCGTTATCGGCGCTATGCCCCGGCCATGAGTGACCAACACGGGATCATCGGCACATGAGCGTCCAGGATCAGATCGCCGCGAAACTCACCGCGGCTTTCGCACCCACCGGCCTCGACGTCGTCGATGAATCGCATCTGCACGTCGGCCATGCCGGGCATCGCCCCGGCGGCGAAACGCATTTCCGAGTTTATATCGTGTCGCCGGCCTTTGATGGAAAGAGCCGCGTCGAGCGCCATCGCATGATTCATCAGGCGCTGTCGGAGGAACTCGCCGGCGGCATCCATGCGCTGGCGCTGAAAATCCACGCGCCGTCGGAAGTGGCTTAACATCAAAACGATCGGATTGAAGCCGTCACCCTGAGGTGCATTGCGCAGCAATGCCTCGGACGGCGACGGCGATCCTTCGCGGCTCCACGCTCCGCGTGGAGCACCTCAGGATGACGCCATCGCGTCAAATATCTAGCGCATTGCCGAGAAGCGGCTGTCGAAACCATTCGACGGCACGGTCGGCTGCGCGCCGGAGACGGCGTTGGCCTGCTTGCGGGTGTCGTCGCTCTTTGCCGAAGCGGTCGCGGTCGGCTTCGCGGCCGCCTTGGGCGCGACGTGTTTCGGCGCGGGCGCGCGGCTTGCGGTGTGCGTGGTGCGCCGATCGTTGCGCTTGGCGGTTTCGACCTTCGGCTTCGCGGGCTCCGGCGGACGCGCGGCCAGCGTGGTCGACGCGGTGTTGTCGGAACCGCCGATGCCGACCTTGCGGGCGAGCGACGAGAAGAAGTTGCCCGACGACGAGGACTGCTCCGGCGTGGCGATCGCCATCCGCGTGGCAGGGGCCGGCGTCTCCGCCACGACGGGCGGCGTTTCCGGCTCCAGCGCGCGCGGCGGATTGACGTGCGAGGGAATGGTGCCCGGCAGCTTGGCCGACGCCAGCGAGACGCTGGGCGATCCCTCGTCGGACAGGCCGGTCGCGCCGCCCGGAACGTGCGCGGCGAAGATCTTGTTCATGCCGCCGTCGATGCCGGTGTTCATGCGCGCCACCGGCGTGCCCTTGGCGATCAGTTCGGCGACCTTGGCGTCGTCGGCGCGCTCCTTCGCCTTCACCGCGTCGGCCACCGCCGCATCAACGGTGTAGGCCGGACAGGCGCCCGCGGCGTTGAAGACCGGCGGCTGGGTCGAGCCCGGCAGCGGCACGGCGTCGAACACGTATTTCTTCTCGCAGAAGTCGACCTTCGGCTCGCGGTGCGTGACCTCGAAGTGATCGTAGCCGACCTTGATCATCTTCCAGAACGGCATGTTCGGATTGTTGCGGTGCTTGGCCATGTTCACCGGCGTCATCCGGAACGGATAGGCCTGCACCTGGAACGCGCGCTGTCCGCCGAAGAAGGATTCACGGCCGAGCGCGTAGATGTCGGAAATCTGTTCGTCGGTCATGGCGTAGCAACCGCGCGACGAGCAGTCGCCGTGCACCATCAGTTGCGAGCCGGTGCGGCCGAGCGCTTTGTCGAACGCGTTGGGGTAGCCCATGTTGAACGACAGGTAATAGGCCGACTGCGGATTCATCTGCGCCGGCGTGATCGAATAGAATCCCTCCGGCGCCTGGCGGTCGCCTTCGCGGATCTTCGGACCGAGATCGCCCGACCAGCGGCAGATCGGATAGGTTTCGAGCAGCGCGAAGTCGCCGGAGCGGGTCTGCTTCCAGACTTCCAGTTCGGCTTCCTGCTTGAACAGGCGGATCAGGATCGGCGATTGCAGATCCATGTCCTTCTTCTGGATTTCAGCGACGAGTTTCGGCGGAACCGGCTTGTTGGCCTTGGCATTGCTGGCAAGCGACACCCCGTCGCTGTTGCAGCCGGCCAACAGCGCGCCGGCGCCAAGCACCATCGCCGTGGCGAGCACGCGACCCCGCAACCGAAAATTCACAGCCAAGCTCCGCAACGGATGGGCAAATCCGCCCCCCAAAAACGACACGTCAGGCCCCCAGCCATTGAATAAAATATTATCGTTAAAGGTCACCTGCCCGCAACCTGCGTGTCGTACCGGCGCACGGATGCCTGCGGCCGTGGTGAACAGAGCTTAAACGCCACAGTCGCGGCCGAATTAGGGCCGCAATACCACCCCGATCACCCCAGCTTGCGGCCGATATCGAGGAATTTCTGCCGCCGTTGCCGCTTCAGCGTCTCGCCGTCGAGGCTGCGCAGGTCGTTCATGGCCTGGGCGATGGCGTCGCCCGTGGTCGCGATCATCGCCTGCGGATCGCGGTGCGCGCCGCCGACGGGTTCCTTGATGACGCTGTCGATGATGCCGAACCGCATCAGATCCTGCGCCGTGATCTTCATGTTGGTGGCGGCTTCCTGCGCCTTGCTGGAATCCCGCCACAGGATCGACGACGCCGCTTCCGGCGAAATCACGCTGTAGATGGCATGTTCCAGCATCAGAACCTTGTTGGCGGTGGCAATGGCGATGGCGCCACCCGATCCGCCTTCGCCGATGACGACGGCGACATTCGGCACCTTGAGCGTGAGACAAGCCTCGGTAGAGCGGGCGATGGCCTCGGCCTGGCCGCGTTCCTCGGCGCCGATGCCGGGATAGGCGCCGGCCGTATCCACCAGCGACAGCACCGGCAGGCCGAAGCGGTCGGCCATTTCCATCAGCCGCACCGCCTTGCGATAGCCCTCGGGCCGCGCCATACCGAAATTGTGCTTGAGCCGGCTTTCAGTGGTGGCACCCTTCTCCTGGCCGAGAATGCAGACGCTTTCGCCACGGAAACGGCCGAAACCGCCGACCAGCGCCTCGTCCTCGGCGAACTTGCGGTCGCCCGCCAGCGGCGTGAATTCGGTAATCAGCGCGTTGATGTAATCCATGCAGTGCGGCCGCTGCGGATGCCGCGCCACTTGCGTCTTCTGCCACGGCGTCAACGCGCCGTAGAGTTCGCCGAGCGCCTGCCCCGCCCGTCCCTCGACCCGCGCGATTTCGTCGGCGATGTCGCTGCCGCTGGCGGCCAGCGCCCGCAACTCATCGATCTTGGCGTCGAGTTCGGCGACAGGCTTTTCGAAGTCGAGATAACTGCGCATGCGGATCGATCATTCACATCGGGGGAGACGAAAAGGAGCCGCTGGAGGCCCCCAGAACCAGCCACGCAGGCTTTTCAAGTCAAATGGCCTGCCAAGTCAAGCGCAGCGCGAATCTCAGAACGAGATATATGTGCAAAATCAACATCTTGCGTCCAGACGAAATCTTTACGTCGTCCTTGCGCAGGCAGGGACCCATAACCACCGGCCTATTTGATGACAAAAGCCGCTGCCGCTTGTACCAAAACGGAATGCTGCGGCGTATGGGTCCCTGCCTGCGCAGGGACGACCCGAGCACTACCCTTCCGCCAGTGGATGCAGGTCGCGAACCAGGCTCTTCAGCCGTTCCTCGACGACATGGGTGTAGATCTGCGTGGTCGAAATGTCGGTATGGCCGAGCAGGGTCTGGACGATGCGGAGATCCGCGCCGTTGTGCAGCAGGTGGCTGGCGAAGGCGTGGCGGACCACGTGGGGACTGATGACCCGCGCCGGCAACCCGGCCGCGACCGCGAGGTCCTTGAGATCGCGGGCAAAATGCTGCCGCGTCAGATGGCCGCTCTCGCCGAACGACGGAAACAGCCATTTCGACGGCTTCGGCGCTTTGGCCGCCGGCTCGCGCTCGCCCTTCGCCTCCTGAACCGCGGCCATCGCAGCGAGATAATCCGCCATCGCCTGCCGCGCCGAATCGTTCAGCGGCACCAGCCGTTCCTTGTCGCCCTTGCCGCGCACCACGATCATCCGCGCATCGCGCCGCGCCGCCGACAGCGGCAGCGACACCAGTTCGGAGACGCGCAGGCCGGTGGCGTAAAGCACTTCCAGCAGGCAATGCAGCCGCGCCGCGCGCACCTGCTGCGCGGCGGATTGTCCCGGCGCCTGCATCAATTCGCGTGCCCGCGTCAGCAGGCGATCGACGTCGGCGATCGACAGCACCTTCGGCAGCGGCCGTCCACGCTTCGGACCGGACAGGATCGCCGCCGGATCATCGGTGCGAATCCGCTCGTTGAGCAGGAAGCGAAACAGATGCCGCGTCGACGACAGCCGCCGCGCCACGCTGGACGACTTGAAGCCACGCGTATCGAGATCGGCGAGATAATCACGCAGCGCCTGCGTCGAGGCGCTCGCAAAGTTCTGCCCGGCGCGCTTGAGAAACGCGCCAAGGTCCTCGAGATCGCGGCGATAGGCCGACAGCGTATTCTCCCCCGCCCCCTGCTCGGCCGCGAGCATGTCGAGGAACAGGTCGATCAGACGGGAATCGGAGACGGCGGGAATGCTCATGCGGCGAGCCTAGCGCAAGATCGATGCGAGCAGGTTAATTGCGGAGCTGCCAATCCGGGTCTCCGTGTCCCGGGCGCGGTGCAGCGTGCAACGCTGCGCCGCAGAATCGGGACCGTTTCATTCAACGGCAGCGCTTGCGACGATCCCGGATCAGCGAAGCGGCACGGCGCTAACGCTTGCGCCGCATCGCATCCGGGATACGGCTACCTCTACCCGCTCAATCCTTGAGGAACTTGTCGGAATGGATCGTCACCGTCATCTCGCGCGGCGATGGGTTGACGAAATTGGCCAGCGCGAAGATCGCGCCATAGACCAGCCCTGCGATGATCGCGACGACGGAGAGAAATCGCAGCAGGCTCGGCATGAACGGATCTCGAACGGCAGGACTTCAACCGCGCGGAACCCAACGCGGCGCGGCGGCGAATCCGACAATCACTACCATATCTTACACCACCACGGGCAACCGCCTCTGGCGAGTCGCTCCACCGGGGTAGTATAGAGGGGCCAATATCCGCCTCCGGCGGCCCAACGGACCCGATATGACAGAAACCGCCCTGCAACCCAGCCATCGCGGCATCGAGGAGAGCGAGATCGTCGCAGCCCTCGGCGCGCGCGCCATCGTGCTCGTCGGCATGATGGGGGCCGGCAAATCCACCATCGGACGGCGGCTGGCGGCACGGCTGCATCTGCCGTTCCGCGACGCCGACATCGAAATCGAAGCGGCGCATGCCGGCATGACCATTCCGGAAATCTTCGCCACCCATGGCGAGCCGTATTTCCGCGACGGCGAGGCCCGCGTCATCGCGCGGCTGCTAAGCGGCGGCGCCAGCGTGCTGGCCACCGGCGGCGGCGCGTTCCAGCGCGAGGAAACCCGCCGGCGCGTGCGCGACGGCGCGGTGTCGATCTGGCTCAACGCCGATGCCGACACCATCCTGCGCCGGGTCAAACGTCGCTCCGACCGCCCGTTGCTGCAAACCGCCGATCCGGCCGCGACCATCCAACGCCTGATCGCCGAGCGTAGCCCGAACTATCAACTGGCCGATATCACCATCGCCTCGCGCGAAGTCCCGCACGAGAAGATCGTCGACGAATGTGTCGCGGCGCTTCACGGCCGGCTTCGCCCCGCCGCCCCTCCCTTACAGCAGGATCAAAGTCCATGACCGTGTCGCTCACCACCACTGGCCCGACCGTGGTTGAGGTCGCGCTGGGCGACCGCGCCTATGATATCGTGATCGGCCGAGATCAACTCGCCTCGCTCGGCGAACGCATCAACGTGCTGCGCCCCGGCGCGCGCACCGCGATCGTCACCGACCGCACGGTCGCGAAGCACTGGCTGGAGCAGACCGAAGCCTCATTGGCCGCATCCGGCATCGCAAGCTCGCGCATCATTGTCGACGAAGGCGAAGGCTCGAAAACCTATGCCGGCCTCCAGCAAGTGTGCGAGGGGCTGATCTCCGCGAAGATCGAACGCAACGATCTGGTGATCGCGCTCGGCGGCGGCGTGGTCGGCGATCTCGCGGGCTTCGCGGCGGCGGCGGTGCGGCGCGGCGTCGATTTCGTGCAGGTCCCGACTTCGCTGTTGGCGCAGGTCGATTCCTCCGTCGGCGGCAAGACCGGCATCAACTCGCCGCAGGGCAAGAATCTGATCGGCGCGTTCCATCAACCGGTGCTGGTGATCGCCGATACCGCCATCCTCGATACGCTGTCGCCGCGCCAGTTCCGCGCCGGCTACGCGGAAGTCGCGAAATACGGCCTGCTCGGCGACGCGGCGTTCTTCGCCTGGCTGGAGGCGCATCACGCCGAGATTTTCTCCGGCGGCGCGGCGCGCGAGCACGCCATCGCCACCTCATGCCGCGCCAAGGCCGCCATCGTCGCGCGCGACGAACGCGAGAACGGCGAGCGCGCGCTGCTCAACCTCGGCCACACCTTCGGCCACGCGCTGGAAGCCGCCACCGGATTCTCCGACCGGCTGTTTCACGGCGAAGGCGTCTCCATCGGCATGGTGCTGGCGGCGCAATTGTCCGCGCAGCTCGGCATGATCGCCGATGACGACGCGACGCGCATCCAGCGTCACCTCGTTGACGTCGGCCTGCCGACGCGCTTGCAGGACATCGCCGGCTTCGCGCAGGAGGGCCTCGCCGACGCCGACGCGCTGATGGCGCTGATGGCGCAAGATAAAAAAGTAAAGCGCGGCCGCCTCACCTTCATCCTGATGCGCGCCATCGGGCAGGCGGTGATCACCAACGACGTCGAACCGGCAACGGTGCGCGACTTCCTGGCGCGCAAGCTGAAAGACGCGCGCGCGTAACCGCGACGTCGCGGCGGAGACATCATGAGTTCGGTCATCCTGAATGTTCTGATCGCCGCGCTGCTGCTCGCCGCCAACGCCTTTTTCGTCGCGGCTGAATTCGCGCTGGTCAAAAGCCGCGGCTATCGCGTCAAGACCATGGTGGAGCAGAACCGCTTCGGCGCACGCAAGCTGCGCGACATCATGGGCAATGTCGAAGCCTATCTCGCCTGCTGCCAGCTCGGCATCACCATGGCGTCCCTCGGCCTCGGCTGGGTCGGCGAGCCGACCGTCGCCGCGCTGCTGGCGCCGCTGTTGCTGCCGCTCGGCCTGTCGGAATCGGCGCTGCACTTCACTTCGTTCATGGCGGGCTTCCTGATCTTCTCGTCGCTGCATATCGTCGTCGGCGAGCAGGTGCCGAAGACGCTGGCGATCCGCAAGCCGGAGCCGGTGTCGCAATGGATCGTCTATCCGCTCCATGCGTCCTACCTTGTGTTCTATCCGCTGAACTGGCTGCTCAACAACGCGGCGCGCACCATCCTGAGCGCGCTGCGCGTCAAGGAAGTCTCGCATCACGAGGTGCTGACCGGCGCGGAGCTCGAAGGGCTAGTCGGCGAATCCGCCGAGCACGGCGGCATCGAGAGCGGCGAGGCCGAATACATCCAGAACGTCTTCCGCTTCGGCGATCTGACAGTCGCCGACGTCATGGTCCATCGCACCGCGATGGTGATGGTCAACGCCGACCTGCCGCCGGAAGACCTGGTGCGCGAGGTGCTGGCCAGCGAATACACCCGCATTCCGCTGTGGCGCGACAAGCCGGAGAACATCATCGGCGTGCTGCACGCCAAGGATCTTTTGCGCGCGATCCGCACCTCGGACGGCGACATGTCGAAGATCGACGCCAGCGCCATCGCGCTGCCGCCGTGGTTCGTGCCGGAAATGCGGCCGGTGTCGGAGCAGCTCAAGGCCTTCCGCCGCCGCAAGACCCATTTCGCACTCGTCGTTGACGAATACGGCGAAGTCGAAGGCATGGTGACGCTGGAAGACATCCTCGAGGAAATCGTCGGCGACATTTCCGACGAGCACGACGAGGCGGTGGCGGGCGTGCGCGTGCAGCCCGACGGCTCGGTGGTGGTGGACGGTTCGGTGCCGATCCGCGACCTCAACCGCGCGATGGACTGGCACCTGCCCGACGAGGAAGCCACCACCGTCGCCGGCCTCGTGATTCACGAAGCGCGCTCGATTCCAGAGCGCGGCCAGGGCTTCACCTTCCACGGCTTCCGCTTCCGCGTGCTGCGCCGCGAGCGCAACCGCATCACCATGCTGCGCATCGGCCCGCTGCCGCGCGAAACCGAGACGCCGGAACGCCGCCGCCGCGCCGGCACCGCGTTTTGATTCTCGTCGCTATCACGCGCTCGCCGTAGCAGGCCACAATCTCAGCGTCGTCCCTGCGCAGGCAGGGACCCATACGCCGTGTCGCGGATGAGGCGGGAAAGCGCTCGTGATCTTTGATGAGCAAGGGGCCATCGCCATCGTGCTCACCACAACCGCCAGGGGTTATGGGTCCCCGCCTTCGCGGGGACGACGGTTTTGGTGGGGCGCGTCCGGCTAAACCAAAACGCCCTTACACGAAGCGGCCGTGGCAGTGCTTGAACTTCTTGCCGGAGCCGCAGGGGCAATCCTCGTTGCGGCCGACCTTGCCCCAGGTTTCGGGGTTGTTCGGGTCGCGGCTGGCCTTGTCGGCGTTGGCGGCCGGCGCCAGCGAGACGTTGGCGAACGCCATGTCGTCCTCGCCGGTATTCGGATTGAGCTTGTGCGCTTCCATCTGCGGCAGTTCGGGCTGCTCGTCCGGCGGCACGATCTCGACCCGCATCAGTTGCGCCGTCACCGCCTCGCGCAGATGCGCGATCATCGCCTCGAACAGACTGAAGGCTTCCGACTTGTATTCCTGTAGCGGATCGCGCTGGCCGTAACCGCGCAAGCCGATCACCTGCCGCAGGTGGTCGAGCATGACGAGATGCTCGCGCCACAGGTGATCCAGCGTCTGCAACAGAATGGTCTTCTCGACATAGCGCATCACCTCGGGGCCCCACTGGGCGACCTTGGCGGCCATGTGCTCGTCGACCCGCTGCTCGACGCGCGACAGGATTTCCTCGTCGGCGATGCCTTCTTCCTTGGCCCACTCGTCGACCGGCAGGTTGAGGTCGAGCACGCGGGTCAAATCTTCCTTCAGCCCCGCGACGTCCCACTGCTCGGCATAGACGTGCTCGGGGATGTGCTTGGTGACGACATCCTCGACAAACGCGCGGCGCATGTCGGCGACGGTCTCGGCGACGCTGTCATTCTGCATCAGATCGACGCGCTGGTCGAAGATCACCTTGCGCTGGTCGTTCTGCACGTCGTCGTATTTCAGCAAGTTCTTGCGGATGTCGAAGTTGCGCGCCTCGACCTTCTGCTGCGCCTTTTCCAGCGCCTTGTTGATCCACGGATGGATGATGGCCTCGCCTTCCTTGAGGCCGAGCCTGGTCAGCATCGATTCGAGCCGGTCGGACCCGAAGATGCGCATCAGGTCGTCGTCCAGCGACAGGAAGAATTTCGAACGGCCCGGGTCGCCCTGACGGCCGGAACGGCCGCGCAACTGATTGTCGATGCGCCGCGATTCATGGCGCTCCGAGCCCATGATGTAGAGCCCGCCCGGCTTGGTGATGGTCTTGGCGGCACGGCTGCCCTTGGCCGGCTCGACCTCGACGGTCTCCTCGGCTTTCAGCACGATATCGCGGAATTTCTCGATCTCGGCCTTGATGGCCGCGGTGCGCGACGCCTTCTCGGCCTCGTCCGCGATGCCTTCCAGTTCCTTGGCGATGCGCATGTCGAGCGAACCGCCGAGTTTGATGTCGGTGCCGCGGCCGGCCATGTTGGTGGCGATGGTGATGGCGCCGGGCACGCCGGCTTCAGCGACGATATAGGCTTCCTGCTCGTGGAAGCGCGCGTTCAGCACCGCGAACAGTTTCGCCGGCTTGCCGCTGCGCGCCGACGCGTAGAGCTTGTCCATTGCTTTCGGATCGGCGAAATCGATCTGCTTGAAGCCGTGCTTCTTGAGATAATCCGCCAGCACTTCCGACTTCTCGATCGACGCGGTGCCGACCAGCACCGGCTGCATCCGCGCGTTGGCTCGCTCGATTTCACCCAAAATGGCGCCGTATTTCTCGTCCTGGGTGCGATAGACCTCGTCGTCCTCGTCGAGACGCGCGATCGGCAGGTTGGTCGGGATCTCGACCACTTCGAGCTTGTAGATGTCGAACAGTTCGTCGGCTTCGGTCGCAGCCGTGCCGGTCATGCCGGACAGCTTCTTGTACATGCGGAAATAGTTCTGGAAGGTGATCGAGGCCAGCGTCTGGTTTTCCGGCTGGACGGTGACGTGTTCCTTGGCTTCCAGCGCCTGGTGCAGGCCTTCCGAATAGCGGCGGCCCGGCATCATGCGGCCGGTGAACTCGTCGATGATCACCACCTCGTCGTTGCGGACGATGTAGTCCTTGTCACGGGTGAACAGCGTGTGCGCGCGCAGCGCCTGATTGACGTGATGCACGACGGAGACGTTCTCGACGTCGTACAGCGATTCACCCTTGAGCTGGCCGGCGTCGCGGAGCAGCGTCTCGATCTTCTCCATGCCGGCTTCGGTCAGCGCCACGGTGCGCTGCTTCTCGTCGACCTCGTAGTCGCTCTTGTCGAGATGCGGGATGAAGGTGTCGATCGTATTGTAGAAATCGGAACGGTCGTCGAGCGGACCGGAGATGATCAGCGGCGTGCGCGCTTCGTCGATCAGGATGGAGTCGACTTCGTCGACGATGGCATAGAAGTGCTCGCGCTGGACCATGTCCTCCAGCCGGTACTTCATATTGTCGCGCAGATAGTCGAAGCCGTATTCGTTGTTGGTGCCGTAGGTAATGTCGCAGGCATAGGCCGCCTTGCGCTGCTCGTCGTCGAGACCGTGGATGATGACGCCGGTGGTGAGCCCAAGGAACGAATAGATCTGCGCCATCCAGTTGGCGTCGCGGCTGGCGAGGTAGTCGTTGACGGTGACGACGTGGACGCCCTTGCCGGCGAGCGCGTTGAGGTAGACCGCGAGCGTCGCGACGAGGGTTTTACCTTCGCCGGTCTTCATCTCGGCGATGTCGCCCTCGTGCAGCACCATGCCGCCGATCAACTGCACGTCGAAATGGCGCTGGCCCAGCACGCGCTTGGCCGCCTCGCGCACGGTGGCGAAGGCCGGCACCAAAAGGTCGTCCAGCGACTTGCCCGCTTCGATCTGCTGGCGGAACTCGGCGGTGCGCGCCTTGAGTTGCTCGTCGCTCAGCGCGGCGACTTCCGGCTCCAGCGCATTGATGGCATTGACGCGCGATTGATAGGCCTTGACCCGACGGTCGTTGGGAGAACCGAAAAACTTGCGGGCGAGCGCGCCGATCATGCCAATTTCCTGTCCATGCAATGCGGCATTGCAGCCGTAAGATCATCCATCAATGCGACGTTATCGAACGCGTCGTTTAACATGCGGTAGGTCATCTTGTCGCGCCGGGGTGCCAATCCGTCGCGACGCCGCGCCATCGCGTCCATCAACTCGTCGTGACGCTGCGCGTCCGCCAGTTCCCATATCGAGATCAGACTTGGTGTCCGACCGCGCAGGAACGGTTCGACCGTCAGCGATTTACCGAAAAAGGACACCGGACATTGCGGCCACCGTTGACCCGGTGCCGGACAGATATGGCCCACTCCAAGGGTTGTCAACGGCGCAAGGGAGGCCGGAAGCTGTCCTATATTTCATGATTTTGACAGAGTTTTCGCGTTGCCAAGGCGGCCAGATTGGGCGAGTGTCCGCCGCCTCGAACCGACCCCCTCAGGGAGAACAGGATTTTCCATGACTGCTTCATTGCGTCCGACCACCTCGCACCTGCGCGGCCTCGCGCTGTCCGCGGCAAGCTGCCTCGCTCTGGCGCTGCTGGTCGGCTCTCCCGCCCGCGCCGACGACGCCAATCCGGTGCTGGCCAAGGTCAACGGCGTTGAAATCCACCAGAGCGACGTGACTCTGGCGGAAGAGGAACTCGCGCCGAGCCTGGCGCAGATGGACCCGGCCACCAAGAAAGAGAACGTGCTGGCCTTCCTGATCGACATGAAAATCGTCGCCAAGGCCGCCGAGGACAAGAAGATCGCCGAACAGGCCGACTTCAAGAAGAAGCTCGATTTCGCCCGCAACCGCCTCTTGATGGACAACCTGCTGGCGGCCGAGGGCAAGGCGGCGCTGACCGACGAAGCCATGAAGAAGGTCTATGACGACGCCGCCAAGCAGATTTCCGGCGAGCAGGAAGTCCACGCCCGCCACATCCTGGTGCAGACCGAGGACGAGGCCAAGGCGATCAAGGCCGAACTCGACAAGGGCGCGGACTTCGCCAAACTCGCCAAGGAGAAGTCGAAGGACCCCGGCGCGTCCGACGGCGGCGATCTCGGCTTCTTCACCAAGGAGCAGATGGTGCCGGAATTCTCCAAGGTCGCCTTCGAACTGGCGCCCGGCAAGATCTCGGACCCGGTGAAGACCCAGTTCGGCTGGCACATCATCAAGGTCGAGGAAAAGCGCAACCGCCAGCCGCCGACATTCGAACAGGTCAAGCCGCAGATCGAGCAATACGTGACCCGCAAGGCGCAATCGGAATACGTCGCCAAGCTGCGCGAGACCGCCAAGGTCGAGCGCATGGACAAGCCGGCGGCGCCTGCCGTCCCCGCTCCGGCAACGCCCACGACGCCGCCCGCGAAGAAGTAAATCGACTTCGCGCACCGACTCCCGTAGTTTGACGTCATGCCCGGGCTAGAGCGCGAAGCGCGTCTTCGCATTCAATGTCCCGGGCATCCACGTCTTATGACCTTCATCAGCGAACCGCTAAGACGTGGATGGCCGGAATAAATCCGGCCATGACGATTGAAACACCTCGCTGACCAAGGTCGCCGCATGTCCACCGCCGTCTCCCCGCTCGCTCCGAAACACGTTCCCGACCTGCCGCCACTCGGCGGCGTTCGCCTTGCCACCGCCGCCGCCGGCATCCGCTACAAAGGCCGCACCGACGTGCTGCTGGCGCTGCTCGACCCCGGCACCACCGTCGCGGGCGTGTTCACCACCTCGAAATGCCCGTCCGCGCCGGTCGAATGGTGCCGCGAGAAATTGAAGGGCGGCAAAGCGCGCGCGCTGGTGGTCAACTCCGGCAACGCCAACGCCTTCACCGGCAAGACCGGCCGCGCTTCCACCGCGCTGACCGCAAAGATCGCGGCGAAAGCCGTCGGCTGTTCGGTCGATGACATCTTCCTCGCCTCCACCGGAGTGATCGGCGAACCGCTCGACGCCAGCAAGTTCGACGGCGTGCTCGGCCGGCTTGCGCAGGACGCCGACGCCGACCGCTGGCACGACGCCGCGAAAGCCATCATGACCACCGACACCTTCTTCAAGGTCGCCACCGCGACCGTGAAGATCGGCAAGGCCAAGGTGACGATCAACGGCATGGCCAAGGGCGCCGGCATGATCGCGCCCGACATGGCGACGATGCTGTCCTTCGTCTTCACCGACGCGCCGCTGTCGGCGGGCGTGCTGCAATCGCTTTTGAAAACCGGCGTCGCCAACACCTTCAACGCCGTGACCATCGACGGCGACACCTCCACTTCGGACACGCTGCTGGCCTTCGCCACCGGTGCCGCCAAGGACGCGCCGAAGATTTCGCGCGCCAGCGATCCGCGGCTGAAGGCGTTCGCGAAAGCGTTTCAGGCGGTGCTGGCCGATTTGGCAGAACAAGTGGCGCGCGACGGCGAGGGCGCGCGCAAGCTGGTGGAAATCACCGTCGAAGGCGCAACTTCCGACAAATCGGCGCGGCGCATCGCGATGTCGATCGCCAATTCGCCGCTGGTGAAAACCGCGATCGCCGGCGAGGACGCCAATTGGGGCCGCGTGGTCATGGCGGTCGGCAAGGCCGGCGAGCCCGCCGACCGTGACAAGCTCTCGATCTCCTTCAACGGCATCCGCGTCGCCAGAAGCGGCGCGCGCGATCCGTCCTACGACGAGGCGGAAGTCTCCAAGGCGATGAAGGACGACGTCATCCGCATCAAGGTCGCCCTCGGTTTGGGGAAAGGCCGCGACCGCGTGCTGACCTGCGACCTCACCAAGGAATACGTCGCGATCAATGGCGATTATCGGTCGTGAGGGGCCCAGCCCTAATGCATCGTCGTCCCCGCGAAGGCGGGGACCCATACGCCGCAGCAACGCTGTTGGGCACTGAAGGCGATGCTTCATGCACTTTCAGATTCAGGGGTTATGGGTCTCTGCCTGCGCAGGGACGACCAGCGGAAATACTTCGAACGACATTCAGCCGTTCGCCAAAGGGTGAAGCCTCATGAAACTCACCCTCGTCGTCGCCTGCGCGCTGATCGATGCCGATAACCGCGTGCTGATCGCCCAGCGTCCGGAAGGCAAGCAACTCGCGGGCCTGTGGGAATTTCCCGGCGGCAAGCTGGAGCCGGGTGAACGCCCCGAACCGGCGCTGATCCGCGAATTGCGCGAGGAACTCGGCATCGAGGTCAAGGAAGCCTGCCTCGCACCGCTGACCTTCGCCAGCCACGCCTATGAGACGTTCCATCTCCTGATGCCGCTTTACATCTGCCGGCGCTGGGAAGGCACGGTCGCGTCAAAGGAAGGACAGGCGCTCGCCTGGGTCCGCGCCAACAAGCTGCGCGACTACCCGATGCCGCCCGCCGACATTCCGCTGATCCCGCCGCTGATCGATTTGTTGATGTGAGCCCATGCCCCGGACGCGCCGCAGCGCGAAGCGCTGCTGCGCAGAGCCGGGGGCCGTTCCAAAGGATTGCCTTTCGTCGGGCGGTCCCGGTTCTGCGGAGCGGCATCAAGAATGCCGCACCGCGCCCGGGACACGGCACGCGACTGACGGATCGCCGCCTACTTCTTCTCGCCCGCCTTCTTCACCGCCTCCTCCAGGCTGAACTTCGCCGAGCCCGGCCGCAGCGGTTTTGGCTGACTCGCATCCGGCGCCCAGCCGAGCAGCCAGACGATGTCGAACGTCGCGCGGATGCGGCCGTCGGGATCGGCAAAGCGCTCGCTGTAGATCTGCGCCATGCGCAGCAACGTCGTGCGCCGCGACGGACTCTTGCGCCGCTCCACCAATACATTGGTCGCGCCCATGCGCCGCAGGTCCTGCATCAGGGCGAAGGCGTTGTCGTAACGCACCGTGAGCCGCTCGAAGTCGGTCACCGGCAACGCAAACCCGGCGCGCTGCAACAGTCCGCCGGCATCGCGCAGGTCGGCGAACGGCGAGACATGGGGCGACGCGCCGCCTTCCACCTCGGCCTCCGCCGCCGCGAAGGCCTGCCGCAATTCGGTGAGCGTATCGCCGCCGACCATCGCCGCCAGCAGCAGACCATCCGGCTTCAACGCCCGCCGCATCTGCGCCAGCACGCCCGGCAGATCATTGACGAATTGCAGCGCCAGCAGCGACATCGCGAGATCGATCGAATTCGGCTCGAGCGGCAGCGCCGCGCTGTCGTCAACCGTGATCTCCACCGGCCGCAACGACACGCCCTGCTTTCCCAATGCGGCACGCAACGCATCGCCCGGCGTCGCCAGATCGATGCCCGACGCAAAGCTGCGATTGACCGCAGCCAGCCGCTCCGCCGCATCGCTCGCCACGTGGTCGAGCAGGAATGTCGCCGCGCCCAACCGCACGGCCCGATCCTGCCGGACCTTCAGGAGGGCGCGATCGAACAGAACCGGTGCTTTGGATGTCTCGGACGGCATTTTCTGGGGCGACATGGCGGCGTGTTACGCCCCTCGCCCGCAGGTGGCAATCCGCCTTGAGACGGACGACCGGCAAGGCTAGGCTCGCGCTATGACGGCGGCGGATATCCCCTTATCGCGACCGGCCGGCAGGCTCCGCAGCGCCTGGCGCGCCTGCCATGATTTGGCCGCAAGACTCCCGTGCGCCGTTCTCGACGTCGCGCTGCCGACCTTGTGCGCCGCCTGCCGCGAGCCGGTCGCCGGCGACGGCCTCTGCGCCGCCTGCTGGGGGCAACTGTCGTTTATCGAATCGCCTTATTGCCCGCGCCTCGGCATTCCCTTCGTCTATGACCCCGGCCCGGACATTCTCTCGATGCAAGCGATCGCCGATCCGCCGGCATTCCATCGCGCCCGCGCCGCGGTTCGCTACGACGACGTCGCCAAGACGCTGGTGCACGCGCTGAAATATCAGGACCGCACGGATCTGGCGCCCGTCATGGGCCGCTGGATGGCGCGCGCCGGCGGTGAACTGCTCGCCGACGCCGATCTTCTGCTCCCGGTGCCGCTGCATTGGCGCCGCGCCTGGAGCCGGCGCTACAACCAGTCCGGCGCGCTGGCGAAAATCATCGCGACGCATGGCGACGCCAAGGTTGCGGGCGACGTGCTGCGCCGGGTGCGGCCGACGCAACAGCAGATCGGCCTGTCGAAAACCGAACGCGCCGCCAATGTGCAAGGTGCCTTCGCCGTCACCCCCGACAAAGCCGCAGAAGTGCACGGCCGCCACATCGTCCTGATCGACGACGTGCTTACCTCAGGCGCGACCGCCGACGCCTGCGCCCGCGCGTTACTACGCGCCAAAGCCAGGCAGGTCGACGTGCTGGTGTTCGCCCGGGTTGTGGACACACCCTAAAGCCCCATATAATCCGCAACTTCACTCACGAAAGCAGGCCCGATGACCGCTGCGGTTGAAATCTATACGCGCCCCGGCTGTGGCTATTGCAGCGCCGCGCTGGCGCTCCTGACGCGCAAGAACGTCGCCTTCACGCACTATGATGCGGGAACGGACCCGTCGGTGCGCGAGCAGATGTACGACCGCGTCGGCATGGGCGCGACATTCCCGCAGATTTTCATCGACGGCACGCATGTCGGCGGCTGCGACGATCTTTATGCGCTCGACCGCGAACGCAAGCTCGACGCGATGCTGGCCGGCGAAGGCGAAGGAGTGGCCTCATGAGCGCAGGCTCGCCGTTCGTCGCCGCCATGGTCCAGATGCGCACCGGCCTGTTGCCGGGGCCGAGCTTCGAACAGGCCGCGGAACTGATCCGCGAGGCCGCGCTGCAAGGCGCCGACTATGTGCAGACGCCCGAAGTCAGCAACATGATGCAACTGAACCGCGCCGCGCTGTTCGAGCATCTCGCCGATCAGAACGACGACGTTTCGCTGAAAAGCTATCGCGATCTGGCGCGCGAACTAAGGATCCATCTGCATATCGGCTCGCTGGCGCTGCGGGCAACACCGGAGCGCGCGGTCAACCGCTCGTTCCTGCTCGGGCCGAACGGCGACATTCTCGCCAGCTACGACAAGATCCACATGTTCGATATCGATCTCGGCAACGGCGAGAGCTATCGCGAGTCCGCCAACTACCAGCCCGGCGATACCGCGGTGATCACCGATCTGCCCTGGGGCCGCCTCGGCATGACGATCTGTTACGACGTGCGCTTCCCCTCGCTCTATCGCGCATTGGCGGAAGCCGGTGCGACGTTCCTCGCGGTGCCTTCGGCCTTTACGAAGAAGACCGGCGAAGCGCATTGGCACACGCTGCTGCGCGCCCGCGCCATCGAAAACGGCTGCTTCGTATTCGCCGCCGCACAGACCGGACTGCACGAGAACAAGCGCGAGACCTTCGGCCATTCGCTGATCATCGATCCGTGGGGCGCGGTGCTGGCCGACGGCGGCCTTGAGCCCGGCGTGGTGCTGGCGACCATTGATCCCGCCAAGGTCGAGAGCGCGCGCAAGAGCATTCCCTCACTGCAACACGGCCGCCGCTTCAGCGTCATGGATACACAGGGCGTACCGGATCGGTTGCAAGTGGTGCGAGGCTCGGCATGATCAAGTACGATCTGCGCTGCGAACGGGGCCACGCGTTCGAAAGCTGGTTCCAGAGTTCGTCGGCCTATGATTCCCAGCGCAAGCGGAAACTGATTTCCTGTCCGTCCTGCGGCTCGGTGAAAATCGAGAAAGCAATCATGGCGCCGCGCCTCGCCGGCACCAAGAAGCGCGGCCGCGTCGAAGCGCCGAGCGAAGCTGCGCCGGCGGAAGCACCGACGCCTTCGCTGGTGATGACGCAAGAACTTGAACTGCGCGCCAAGCTCAAGGAACTGCGCGACCATGTGGTGAAGAACGCCGACAATGTCGGCGAACGCTTCCCCAACGAAGCGCGCAAGATGCACTATGGCGATATCGAGCATCGGCCGATCTATGGCGAGGCCTCAGCGGATGAGGCCAAATCGCTGATCGACGAAGGCATCGAGGTGATGCCGTTGCCGACGCTGCCGGAAGACCGCAACTAGAGTCGTTTGTTGGAGCATGATCTTGTCCGAAAGCCGGTTTCCACTTTTTGGGATCATGCTCTCGCGATGAGCAACACCGCCCTTTCAAGTTGGCAGCTCTGGGCGCTGCTCTCCGCGATGTTCGCCGCGCTCACGGCGATCTTTGCCAAAGTCGGCGTCGAAGATATCAATCCCGACCTTGCGACCTTCATCCGGACCATCATCGTCCTGATCAGCCTGGCATTTATTTTGTACGCAACCGGTCAATTCAGCCATCCCGGATCGATCTCGACGCGGAGCTGGATATTCCTGATCCTGTCGGGGCTCGGCACCGGCGCATCGTGGCTGTGTTACTTCCGCGCGCTGAAACTCGGCCCGGCGACGCTGGTTGCGCCGATCGACAAGCTCAGCGTGGTGCTGGTCGCGCTGTTCGGCGTGGCGTTTCTCGGCGAACGCCCGTCAGCTACCGGCTGGCTCGGCATCGCCTTGATCGCGGCCGGCGCCGTGCTCATCGCCGTCAGAAGCTGAACGCGATCACGCCGCGATCAGCAGCGCGACGCCGATCACGATCAGCACGATGCCGCTCAACTCGCGCAACGACAGCGGCTGCTTGAACGAGTAGTACGACACCGCCTGCGCGAACAGCACCTCGATCAGCGCCAGCGTGCGCACGTTGGCGGCGGCGGTGAGCGCGAAGGCGAGAAACCAGAACTGCGAGGCGAACGCGCCGGTGAACCCGGCCGCCATCGACGGTCGCCACATCCGCAGAATATCGGCCAGCACCTTTGGCGCACGCGTGAGCAGATAGACCGTCAGCACCAGCGTCTGCACGAACAGCCCGAACACCAGCGTGTAACTCGCCGCCGTCACGAACGACACGTCTGGCACCGCGATGATGGCGCCGCGAAAACCAACCGCCGACAGCGCGAAGCATGCCGCCGCGACCAGTCCCTGCACTGTCGGCTTGAGGCTGCCGAAACTCTTGACGAAGCCTTTTGCGCCGGGCCGCAGCGCGGTGATGACGACGCCGGCGGTGGCGATCAGGATCGCCACCACTTTCAACCCGGTAAGGTGATCGCTGAGAAACACGAAGCCGAAGATCGCGGTCTGGATCGCTTCGGTCTTGAGATAGGCCGTGGTGACGACGAAGGATTGATCATTCATCGCCGCCAACATCAAGCCGGTCGCCGCGATCTGCGCCAGCGCGCCGAGCAGCAGCCACGGCCAGAACGACCCGCTCGGCGACGGCAGCGAATCGCCGGTGAAGATCAGCACGATCACCAGAAACAGCACGGAGAACGGAAATCCGAACAGGAAGCGGATGTTGGTCGCGCCCCAGGTGCCGAGCGGCCCGGTCAGCGAACGCTGCATGGCGTTGCGCGCCACCTGCCCGAGGGCGGCGACGATGGTGAACGGAACCCAGAGCGATGCGATGGTGAACATTAAGGGATACGATCAGATCAAACGGAACTGGTACTTAGACGGCGCGGCAACCTGACCGCTATAGGCCATAGGGTCAACCTGCCCCGCCTCATGACTGGATTGCATCCGGTTTCAGATCGTATGTCGTCCGACCGCCCAAAGACGCTTGCGAGAACCTCAGTCCTCCACGCTTTCCGCCACCACCATGTAGTTGACGTCCATGTCCGACGACGTGCTCCAGCGGTCGGCGAACGGGCTGTAGACCACGCCGGCCTGCTCGGTGATGCCGAGCCGGCTGTTCTCCAGATGGTGCGCGAGTTCGTCCGGGGTGACGAATTTTTCCCACTGATGCGTGCCGCGCGGCAGCCAGCGCAACACATACTCAGCGCCGACGATCGCCAGCGCGAAACTCTTCCAGGTGCGGTTGAGCGTCGACACCACCATGAGGCCGCCGGGCTTGAGCACGCTGGCGCAACGCCCGAGAAACGCGCCGACATCGACGACGTGCTCGACCACTTCCATCGCCAGCACGATGTCGAAGCGCTCGCGCTGGTCCATTTCTTCCAGCGTGGTGCAACGATAGTCGATCGAGACGTGCGATTTATCGGCGTGCAGCTTCGCCGCCGCGATGTTGCTTTCCGACGGATCGACGCCGATCACCTGCGCGCCGAGCCGCGCCAGCGGTTCGCACAAGAGGCCCGCGCCACAGCCGATATCGAGTACGCGCAGGCCTTCGAGGCAGTTCAGGCTGCGCGCGTTGCGGTCGAACTTGCGGCAGGCGGCATCGCGAATGAATGCGAGCCGCAGCGGATTGATCTTGTGCAGCGGCGCCATCTTGCCGCGCGGATCCCACCACTCGGCCGAGAGCTTCGAGAATTTGGCGATCTCGGCAGGATCGACGCTGGGGCTCGATGTGCCGGAAACGTCTGTTTGCATGGTCATGATCGGCGCGCGCCTCCTGATTATCGCGCGGTAATGAAATTGCGGAACGCCAGCGGCGAGGCGATGGTCTTGATCTTTTCGACGCCCTCGCCAACGCCGCGAATCGTCACGTCACCATAATTCAAAATCCGTCCCAGGATGCTCTGGTTGACGTCAACGCTTTCGACCTTGTCGAGGCTCATCTCGAAGGTGCGCCGTTTGATGAAGCCTTCCTTGTGCACCACACGCAGGCTGGTGACGTCGGTTTCGGTGGTCCAGCGCTCGAACCAGGCCCGGAGCGACAAATAGAACGCGACCAGCGCCGCCGCCGCCGACAGCGCCAGGCAAACCAGCGCCAGGCCTCCCGGCGTCACCATCCGCGCGGCCACCAGCAGGGCGACCGACACCACCCAGCCGATCAATCCCGGCAGGTAGAACACCCAGTGCAGGTTGGTCGAGTACAGCAATTTCTCGCCCGGTTGCAGGATATCGTCGATATAGCGCCCCATCGGCCTCTCGCAATTACCTCCGGCCGGTGACGGCCGGCGCAAACCGGTTGCCTGCCTGTCGGCTCGCCGGTATGTATACGCGCCTTTCGGCACTGCGGCACGTCCCGGCCGTACCATATCTCGTTGTCCTCAAGGAACATACCATCCGCCATGGGCCGGCTTGTCATGAAATTCGGCGGCACGTCCGTCGCCAACATCGAACGCATCCGCAATGTCGCGCGGCACGTCAAACGCGAGGTCGATGCCGGCCATGACGTCGCCGTGGTGGTGTCGGCGATGTCCGGGAAAACCAACGAGCTGGTGGCGTGGTGCCGCGACGCGTCACCGATGCACGATGCGCGCGAATACGACGCCGTGGTCGCCTCCGGCGAGCAGGTCACCTCGGGGCTTCTGGCCATCGCGTTGCAGACGCTGGGGATTCAAGCGCGCTCCTGGCAGGGCTGGCAGATTCCGATCAAGACCTCGGACGCCCACGCCTCGGCTCGCATCCTCGACATCGACGGCAGCGAGATCATCAAGCGTTTCGCCGACCGCAAGGAAGTCGCGGTGATCGCCGGCTTCCAGGGCATCAACCCGCAGACCGGCCGCATCACCACCTTGGGCCGCGGCGGTTCGGACACCTCGGCCGTGGCCATCGCCGCCGCGATCAAGGCCGACCGCTGCGACATCTATACCGACGTCGACGGCGTCTACACCACCGATCCCCGAATCGTGCCGAAGGCCCGGCGCCTCGACAAGATCGCGTTCGAGGACATGCTGGAACTGGCCTCGCAGGGCGCCAAGGTGTTGCAGGTGCGCTCCGTCGAACTCGGCATGGTCCACAACATGCCGATCTTCGTGCGCTCCAGCTTCGACGAGCCCGACGCGATCGATCCCCACGCCACACCGCCCGGAACGCTGATTTGCAGCGAGGAAGAAATGATGGAAAGCCACGTTGTCACCGGAATCGCCTTCTCGAAGGACGAGGCGCAGATTTCGGTCCGCCAGATCGAGGACAAGCCCGGCGTCGCCGCCGCGATTTTCGTGCCGCTGGCCGCCGCCAACATCAATGTCGACATGATCGTCCAGAACGTCTCGGAGGACGGCAAGACCACCGACCTCACCTTTACCGTTCCGGCCGCCGATTTCGACCGCGCCAAGCAGACCATTTCGTCCGCCAAGGACCAGATCGGTTATGCCCGGCTCGACAGCGCCACCGACGTCGCCAAGGTCTCGGTGATCGGTTCGGGCATGCGCAGCCACGCCGGCATCGCCGCCAAGGCGTTCGCGGCGCTGGCCGAGCGCAACATCAACATCCGCGCCATCACCACCTCGGAAATCAAGTTCTCGGTGCTGATCGACGCCGCCTATACCGAACTCGCGGTCCGTACGCTGCATTCGCTCTACGGTCTCGATAAAGGCTAAGGCGCCAATGACCATGCGGAGGCGGCCGTGAACGATATCGGAAGCGCCGCCAACGCCTTCCTGCTGGTCTTCGCGGGCCTGTTCCCGATCGTCAACCCGATCGGCGGTGCGCCGATCTTCCTGCGTCTCACCTATGCGAGCCCGGCGGATCGCCCGGCGCTGGCGGCCGGCGTCGCTCTCAACAGCTTCCTTCTGCTGCTGGGATCGCTGATCATCGGCTCGCATGTGCTGGAGTTTTTCGGCATCACGCTGCCCATCGTCCGTATCGCCGGCGGCAGCGTGGTGGCCGCCTTCGCCTGGAAGCTGTTGCACTCCAGCGAGGAACTCGAGGATCAGCGCAGCGTCACCGATCATGTGGCGGATGCGCGCGTCGATGTCTTCTATCCGCTGACCATGCCTTTGACGGTCGGTCCCGGCTCGATCTCGGTTGCGATCACATTGGGCAGCCAGCGGCCATCCGTCAGCGCCGGCATCGGCGACTTCGCGCTGGTCGCCGGAGCCGCCGTGGCCGGACTGGCGGCGGTCGCGGCCACGATCTACGTCTGCTATCGCTTCGCCGGCAATCTGGTGGCCGCGCTGGGCCGGCGCGGCACCAGCGTGGTGATGCGGCTGTCGGCTTTCATCCTGCTTTGCATCGGTATCCAGATCATCTGGAACGGCTATGTGGCACTGACGACGCAAGCCGGCTGAGCTGCCCCTTCTGCCCGTCATAATTACCGCCAAGCATCCCTGCTGCCCGCAAATTTGGCAGGGGATTTGCTTGGCAAAACAAGCTGCAATTCGCTATACGGCCTTAACAGGCCGCCAGCGCCAGCGCGGCTGCCCCGAAGGGGAACAAAAGCGGGTTTTTGCGCGCCCTTGCGACGTGTAAAATAGCCAAAGTTGATATTTTGACGATTGGGAGACCTGCGGCACGGACGCCGTCGGGGCCCGCAGGGAAGGACATCGGCACATGCGGAGCGCGTCGGGTGGCCCCCGCGTCTTGCTGAGACGGCTCCGTGAGGTCATGGCGGAGCAGGTCAGCGCTCAGGAACGCCTCGACAAGATCGTGGTGCTGATCGCTGCCAACATGGTGGCCGAAGTCTGCTCGACCTATGTGCTGCGCATCGACAATACCCTGGAACTTTATGCCACCGAGGGTCTGAACCGCGACGCCGTCCACCAGACCGTCCTCAACGCCCATGAGGGTCTGGTCGGCCTGGTCGCCAGCGAGGCCACGCCGCTCAACCTCTCCGACGCCCACAGCCACCCGGCCTTCTCGTTCCGCCCGGAAACCGGCGAAGAAATCTACAACTCGTTCCTCGGCGTGCCGATCCTGCGCGCGGGCAACACGCTCGGCGTGCTGGTGGTGCAGAACCGCGCCAAGCGCACCTACGTCGAGGAAGAAGTCGAGGCGCTGCAAACCACCGCCATGGTGCTGGCGGAGATGATCGCCTCGGGCGAACTGTCGGCGCTGGCGCGGCCCGGCGCCGAACCCGCCGCGCGCCATCCGCAGCACAAGGCCGGCTCGATCCTCTCCGATGGCATCGCGCTCGGCCATGTGGTGCTGCACGAGCCGCGTGTCGTCATCACCAACTACATCGCGGAAAACCTGCCGCAGGAAATCAAGCGGCTCGACGACGCGCTCACCAAGCTGCGCGCCGACCTCGACCGCATGCTGGAGCGCGGCGACGTCGCCGAGGGCGGCGAGCATCGCGACGTGCTCGAAGCCTATCGGATGTTCGCCAACGATCACGGCTGGTCGCACAAGCTGCACGAGGCGGTCGCCACCGGCCTTACCGCCGAAGCCGCCGTCGAACGCGTGCAGTCCGACACCCGCGCGCGCATGCTGCGTTCGACTGATCCTTACTTGCGCGACCGCCTGCACGATCTGGAAGATCTCGGCCATCGCCTGATGCGCCAGCTCGTCGGTCAGGATCACGCGCCGTCGCGCGAGCAACTCCCCGACAACGCCATCCTGATCGCGCGCTCGATGGGCCCGGCGGCGCTGCTCGACTACGACCGCAAGCGGCTGCGCGGCCTGGTGCTGGAGGAAGGCACCGCCAACTCGCATGTCTCGATCGTGGCGCGCGCGCTCGGCATTCCGGCAGTGGGCGAAGTGCCGAACGCCGCCGGCCTCGCCGACCCCGGCGACGCCATCATCGTCGACGGCACCTCGGGCTCGATCTACGTCCGTCCCTCGGCGGAAGTGGAATCGGCCTATGCCGAGCGGGTGCGCTTCCGCGCCCGGCGGCAGGCGCAGTATTCGGCGCTACGCGACCGCCCAACCGTCACCAAGGATGGTCAGCCGGTCGAATTGCTGCTCAATGCCGGCCTCGTCATCGACCTGCCGCACATCGAGGACACCGGTTGCGGCGGCATCGGCCTGTTCCGCACCGAATTGCAGTTCATGGTCGGGCAGAGCCTGCCGCGCTCGGTCGAGCAGTTGTCGCTGTATCGCGCCGTGCTCGATGCGGCGGGGAAGAAGCCCGTCACGTTCCGCACCCTCGATATCGGCGGCGACAAGGCGTTGCCCTATATGGAAACCGTGATCGAGGAAAATCCGGCGCTGGGCTGGCGTGCGATTCGTCTTGGCCTCGACCGGCCCGGCCTGCTGCGCGGCCAGATCCGCGCGCTGCTGCGCGCCGGCGGCGGTCGCGCGCTGAAGGTCATGTTCCCGATGATTTCGGAGATCGCCGAATTCGACCAGGCCAAGCTGATCGTCGAGCGCGAACTCACTTATCTGCGGCAACATGGCCACGCGCTGCCCGAGCGCATCGACATCGGCACCATGATCGAAGTGCCGGCGCTGCTCTATCAGCTTGACGAACTGTTCGAGAAGGTCGACTTCGTCTCGGTCGGCTCCAACGACCTGTTCCAGTTCCTGTTCGCGGTCGATCGCGGCAACTCGAAAGTCTCGGATCGTTTCGACACGCTGTCGGCGCCGATCCTGCGCGCCCTGCGCGACATCATCCGCAAGGCCAACGCGGCGCGGCGCGACGCTTCGCTGTGCGGGGAGATGGCCTCGACGCCGATCGGCGCGCTGGCGTTGATCGCGCTCGGCTATCGCACGCTGTCGCTGTCGGCGACCGCGCACGGGCCGGTCAAGGCGCTGATCCTCGACCTCGATGCCAAGAAAGCCGAGACGCTGATGACGACGCTGCTCGATGCCCCCGCCGGCAGCGTCTCCATCCGCGAGGAACTGAAGCGATTCGCCGACGCCGAAGGGCTCTCGTTGTAGCGAGGCTCTTCCGCCCGCTCCGCCCTCGCCTATCTTTCATCGAGATATCCCATGCTGCCTGAAGCCAAACTCGACATCCTGTTGGCGCGTCATGCCGAACTCGAAGCCCAATTACTGGGCGACGTCGGCGCCGAGAACTATGTGCGGATGACGCGCGAACTGGCCGAGCTCAATCCGGTGATCGACGCGGTGAAAGCCTATCGCGCGGCGGTCGCCGAACTCGCCGGCATCGACGCCATGGTGAGCGATCCCGCGACAGATCCCGAGATGCGCGAGTTGGCTGAAGCCGAGCGTCCCGAACTGGAAGCGCGTCGCGACGAACTGATGCAGCAGCTCCGCGTCGCGCTGTTGCCGAAAGACGCGATGGACGAACGCAACGTCATCCTCGAAATCCGCGCCGGCACCGGCGGCGACGAGGCTTCGCTGTTCGCCGGCGACCTGTTCCGGATGTACGAGCGCTTCGCCGCGTTGCAGGGCTGGAAGGTCGAGGTGATTTCCGCCAGCGAAGGTACCGTCGGCGGCTACAAGGAAATCATCGCCGAGGTGCAGGGCCGTGGCGCTTTCGCCAAGCTGAAATTCGAATCCGGCGTGCATCGCGTGCAGCGCGTGCCGGACACCGAAACCCAAGGCCGCATCCACACCTCGGCGGCAACCGTCGCGGTGCTGCCCGAAGCCGAGGACGTCGATATCGACATCAGGAACGAAGACCTGCGCATCGAGACCATGCGCGCGCAAGGTGCCGGCGGTCAGCACGTCAACAAGACGGAATCCGCGATCCGCATCACGCATTTGCCGACCGGCATCGTGGTGATGATGCAGGACAGCCGTTCGCAGCATAAGAACCGCGCCAGCGCCATGAACATCCTGCGCTCGCGGCTCTACGATGCCGAACGCCAGCGGCTCGATTCCGAACGCTCCGCCGACCGGCGTGGCCAAGTCGGCTCCGGCGACCGCTCCGAACGCATCCGCACCTACAATTTCCCGCAAGGTCGCGTTACCGACCATCGCATCAACCTGACGCTCTACAAACTGCCGCAAGTGATCGCCGGCGAAGCGTTGGGCGAACTGATCGACGCGTTGACCACCGAGCATCAGGCTGCGCAACTGGCGGCGCAGGGCGCGGCGGCGTAACCGTGGACATCTCTCTCGCAGGACAGACCATCGAAACGGCGCGCCGGAATCTCGCGGCACATCTTCAAGGCGCCGCGATCGAAACACCCGAACTCGATGCACGCTTGATGATCGGCGCGGTGACGCGGCTCGATCTCACCGGTCTCATCACCAAAGCCGAACAGCGGCTGACCGCATTCGACGCCGCGCGGCTGAAAGATCTCGCGCGGCGGCGCATCGGCGGCGAGCCGGTCGCGCGCCTGCTCGGCCACAAGGAATTCTGGGGGCTGGACTTTCAACTCTCGCCGGCGACGCTGGTGCCGCGGCCCGACACCGAAACAGTGGTCGAGACCGCGCTCGATATCCTGCGCGCCGATGGCGATACCGCGCGCGCGCTACACATTGCCGATCTTGGCACCGGCTCCGGCGCGATCCTGCTGGCGTTGTTGCACGAACTGCCGAACGCCACCGGCATCGGCACCGATATCAGTCTCGCGGCGTTAGAAACCGCGCGCGCCAACGCAACACAACTGGGTCTGGCGGATCGCGCGACCTTCGTGGCGAGCAATTTCGCCGCCGCCATCGCCACGCCCTGCGATCTGATCGTGTCCAACCCGCCTTACATCCGGACCGGCGATATCCAGACCCTGTCAACCGAAGTCCGCGAACACGATCCACATCGCGCGCTCGACGGCGGCAACGACGGGCTCGATGCCTATCGGGTGATCCTCGGTCAAACCGCCAACCTGCTAACGCCCTGCGGCACGCTGATCCTCGAAATCGGCCAGCACCAGAGCGACGATGTCATCCGGCTGGCGCACCCCGCCGGTTTCGTGCCGCATGGCCCGCCGCGCGCCGATCTCGGCGGCGTTCCGCGCGCCCTCGCGTTTCGGCATTTGCCTCGATAAAGTCCGATTGGAACGCAAAAAAACCTCTTGGAATATCGACCGGGAACGACTACGTTCCGCTCATAATATTGGTCCAGGGTGATCGGCCCTCTCGATTGACGGGATTGAGGTCGAAGCTTTCGGAAAGAGAGCGTCCCTAGCAAAAGGTTCCAAAAGCTGGTCTCCATTGCGCGCGAAGCCGAGAGGCTGCGCTGCCGATTGACCGCAAAGCCGACGAAAGCGCGATCTCATACGCTTGAGAACCCATACGAAACACATTCATACGAGATAGAGCGGGCTCGCGCGATCAGGCGACCTCGCGAAGCAAATGAGCTTGCGGGTTTGTGGAAGCGGGCTGATTGATTTGATCCAGCCGGGCGGCATCGGCTCGCTGGCGATGGGGGAACGCGTCCTTGCTGAACGCGACGTAGGGCAACATCGAGACCTTCAAGGCAATCCGGTCGGCGTGGGCGGCGCGTCTTGCACACGGTCACTCACCACCCGGTCCGAGATACCAGGTTCTGAAATATCAGGTTCACGATCTAAGGCGGCACACTAAGGATTGGTAAAAGGCGACACATGAGAAACGGTCAGAACAACAAGCGGATGCGCGGCCGAAACAACAATAACAATAATAACAACAACCGGCGCGGCCAGAATCCGATGACGCGGGTCTTCGAATCCAACGGTCCGGATATCAAGATTCGTGGCACCGCCTCTCATATCGCCGAAAAGTATGTCCAGCTCGCCCGCGACGCGCGCGGCTCCGGCGACCCGGTCGCCTCGGAAAACTATTATCAGCACGCCGAACACTACTTCCGCCTGATCGCCGCCGCTCAGGAACAGTTTCGCCAGAACCAGCCGCAGCAACAACAGCCGCGCAACGACCTCGACATCGCCGACGAGGGCGAGGACGGCGGCGACGGCTATTCCAGCTTCGGTGCCGAACCGGGCTTCGTGCCGGTGCAGCAGCAGCCATTTCCGCCGCGCGATAATCAGCATCATCAGCGTGACAACCGGGATCGTCCGCGCGAGCAGCGCTTCCAGCCGCGCGACAACGAACAGCCGCGCGAACAGCAGCAGCCGAACGAGCGCGCCTATCGCGAACAGCGCGCGCAGCCGCAGCCGGATTATCAATCGCAGCCCGCGATGCCGCCGCTCGACAGCGGCGTCGATCGGTTGCCGTCGTTCATCACCGGCGGACAGCCGCAGCCCGGCAACGGTTTTGAGTCGAACGGCCAGCCGAGCGGCGACCGTTTCCCGCCGCGCCGTCGCCGCCGCCCGCACGGGCCGCGCGCCGAAGCCAACGCGGTGCCCGCCGCCGAAGAAGCGGGTTCCGGTAACGAATAGGTCCTGTGGTAGCGTTGCAATCAACGGCATCGCAGTCTTGATCCCGTATATAATTGAAAATGCCGCCGGATCGTGTCCGGCGGCGTTTTCATTGGGATCTGTTTAGTGCATGATTTGCCTAGGCTGAATCTGAGGTCGTCACCCTGAGTTGCTGACGCGTAGCGCCAGCCTCGAAGGGCGACGGCACGCGCTTCAATTCAAGCCGATCACGCTTTAGCGCTGAAACGTCGATGATGTCGGCACCAGCACCGGACCGAGCGAGGGAATCAGTCGCGTCCGCTCACGATGTGCGGGAATGGCGCGATAGACCTGCTTGGTGGCCTCGACGATATGCACGCCGGCGACCGGCAGCGACAACGCTTCCCCCATCCGCTCCCATGCTAGCGCCGAACGCAGGAACCAACCGCGCCCGATCGGCGGCATGAACAGCGCCTCGCCCCAGGCGCTCGGCGTGAACCAGGTCTGCCGCAGCAAGTCGGTGATTTGCGTGCGCGAGTACGGACGGCCGTGTCCGAACGGCGTCATGTCGGTGCGGGTCCAAACGCCACGCCGATTCGGGATGACGGCCAGCATGCGGCCCGACGGCGCCAGCACACGCCATACTTCGCGCAGCAACGCTTCGGGATCGTCCGACATTTCCAGCGCGTGCACCAGAAGAATCCGGTCCACCGCGGCGTCAGGCAGCGGCAGCGACAGTTCATCGACCAGCGAAGCCAGCGCCGGGCGGCCTGTGGGCCATTTCAGCACGCCTTGCGCTGCCGGCATCATCGCGATGCACCGCTCAGCATCGTCGCGGAACAGGCCGAGATACGGTGTCGGATAGCCGAGACCGAGCACGCGCTGGCCTTGCGCCTCCGGCCAGCAGGCGTGAATGCCGCGATTGATCAGACGCCGCGCCACGATGCCGAGACGCCGTGAATAAAAATCGCGCAGGTCGATCACATCGATGGCCATCCGCTGACTCTATAGCGTTTTCGAGCAAAGTGGGAACCGGTTGGCATCAAGAAAACGCGTCAAAACAAAACGCACGAGCCTTGCGCGCCGCGCATCCCGTCCCAGGCGGCAATGTGCGGGCGTTTCACCGCAGCAACGGCTGTGCTAGCCTTGTGAGAGTGTAACGAACGGAGACGTCATGGCCGCCGAGATTCGCCTGTTCCCCTGTCTGTCGGATAATTTCGGCTATCTGATTCACGATCCGGCGAACGGCGCGACCGCGTCGATCGATGCGCCGGAGGCCGCGCCGGTCATCAAGGCCTTGCAGCGCGAAGGCTGGCATCTGACGGACATTCTCGTCACCCATCACCACGCCGACCACGTCGGCGGCATCGCCGAGTTGAAGCAGAAATACGATTGTCGCGTCGTCGCGCCGCACGACAAGACCGCCGCCATTCCGGAGGTCGACGAGCGCGTCAAGCAGGGCGACACCGTGAAGATCGGCACCCTTACCGCGCGCGTGCTGGAAACGCCCGGCCATACGCTCGATCACGTCAGCTACGTCTTCGACGACGAGCGCGCGTTGTTCGCCGCCGACACGCTGTTCTCGATCGGCTGCGGCCGCGTGTTCGAAGGCACCTATCCGATGATGTGGGAGTCGCTCCTGAAACTGCGCGCGCTGCCGGACAACATGCGGCTCTATTGCGGCCACGAATACACCGCGTCGAACGTCAAGTTCGCGCTGGGAGTGGAGCCAAACAATCCGGCGCTGCAAGCGCGCGCCAAGGAAGTCGACGCGCTGCGCGCCGCCGGCAAGCCGACAATTCCGGTGCTGCTCGGCGAGGAAAAGAAAGCCAACGTTTTCCTGCGCGCCGACGCGCCCGAAGTCGCCGCCGCCGTCGGGCTCGCCGGCAAGGGCGCCGCCGACGTATTCGGCGAGTTGCGCGAACGCAAGAACAAGTCCTGATGGCGCGCACGCCGCGCCCGACTGCCGCGGAGATTGTCGCGCGGCTCGATCTCAAGCCGCATCCGGAAGGCGGGCATTTTCGCGAAACCTTTCGCGATACCTGTTGCGATACACAGGGACGTGCGGCATCGACCGCGATCTATTTTCTGCTGGCGCGCGGCGAGCGCTCGCACTGGCACCGTATCGATGCGGTGGAGACGTGGCACTTCTACGCTGGCGATCCATTGCGGCTCGAGATCGCCGACGGCACGGGAATCCGCACCCTGCAATTAGGGCCTGATATCATGGCAGGCGAACAACCTCAGGGCATCGTGCCGGCGCACGCCTGGCAAGCCGCCGAGAGCATGGGCGACTGGACGCTGGTCGGCTGCACCGTCGCGCCCGGATTCGAATTCGCGCAATTCGAACTGGCGCCGCGGAATTGGTCGCCGCCTAGCTAGAGACGTTTGCGAAACATATCCTTCGCCGCGATCAATCCACCGCCGGCGATCAGGAACGCGGCAAGCGCGATGGCAGCGGTCGCCTGCGCGTATACCGCGAGAATCAGGAAGCTGGTGGAGAGCAGCGGCGTGGCGTAGGACGCAGCTCCCAGCACGCGAATCTCGCCGTGCTTCATGCCGATGTCCCACGCATAGAACGCAGCCCCGACCGGACCGAGCCCCAGTAATACGATTGCCAGCCACTGCATCGCGGTCTCGGGCCACACTGTCGTTTCGATCGCGAGGTGGACCATCGCTGCGAGCAGCGCGGTCGCAAGACAAAAGCCCGCGACGGCATCGGTCGGCACCGCTTTCAATTTTCGCGACAGCACCGAGTAAGCCGCCCAGACGAATGCGGCAATGAAGGCCGCGACGAAGCCGGGAATCTGCGCGGCGGTGTATTGTACACCGGTGTTGCCCGCGAACAGCAGCACCGTTCCTGACAGTCCCAATAGCGCGCCGAGAATATGGTGCCGCGCCAGCCGCTCGCCCGGCAGCAGCGAGGAGAACAGGACGATCAACAACGGCCAGAGATAATTCAGCAGGCCCGCTTCCGCCGGCGGCGCGAGCCGCAACGACAGAAAATACAGCGCGTGATAACCGAACAGCCCGCCGATGCCGACCGCCCATGCGATCCCCGGCAGCCGCAACGCACGCCCCATGCCGCCGCGCAACAACACGATTGCGCTGCCGACCAGACCACCGATCGCGAACGTCATCGCGGCGAGTTGAAACGCCGGAATGCGGCCGGTGGCCACGGTGAGGACCGCCAGCAGCGACCACATCACGATCGCCGTCAGTCCAATCAGGGTCGCGGTACTGGAAGGCATGATGGCGTCATTGCTGTGCGAGCGAAGCAATCCAGAATGTGGATTTCTATACTGGATTGCTTCGTCGCATTCGCTCCTCGCAATGACGGGCTTCTGAATCAGACCATATACTGGCCGCCGTTGATCGACAGCGTCGAGCCGGTGATGGCGCCGGCTTCATCCGCGGCGAGGAACACCACCGCGCGGGCAATCTCCTCGGGCTCACCGAGACGGTTGATCGGAATCTGCGGGATGATGCTCTTTTCAAGAACATCTTTCGGCACGGCCTGCACCATTTCGGTGTTGATGTAGCCGGGACAGATCACGTTGACGGTGATGCCGCCCTTGGCATTCTCCAGCGCCAGCGCCTTGGTGAAGCCGATATCGCCAGCCTTGGCGGCGGAATAGTTGACCTGGCCGAACTGGCCCTTCTGTCCGTTGATCGATGAAATGTTGATGATGCGACCAAACTTGCGCGTGCGCATGCCTTCGATCACCGGCCGCGTCATGTTGAACAGCGAACCGAGATTGGTGTTGATCACCGCGCTCCACTGCTCGACGGTCATCTTGTGGAATGCGCCGTCCTTGGTGATGCCCGCGTTGTTGACGAGGATTTCGATCGGTCCGAGATCGGCTTCGACCTTTTTGATTCCATCGCTACAGGCATCGAACGAACTGACGTCCCACTTGTAGACCGGAATGCCGGTGTCCGCCTTGAACTTCTCCGCTGCCGCATCGTTACCGGCATAGCTCGCGGCCACCTTGTATCCGGCCGCCTTCAGCGCCTTGCTGATCGCCGCGCCAATTCCTCTCGTCCCTCCGGTCACCAATGCAACACGCGCCATCATATCCTCCTCGAGATCCTTTTACCCCGCCGATACGTCGTCAGCAGTTTCGCTATCTTCACGACAAAAAATGCCCGGCGCAAGGCCGGGCATTGATTATCATTCCGAAGGTATCCGAAGGCAGCGCCATGACGTTGTCATGGCGCGTTCCGCCGGCGCCTCAATTGCGCTCAACGCACATCGCGATACCCATGCCGCCGCCGATGCACAAGGTGGCGAGACCCTTCTTGGAATCGCGCTTCTGCATTTCGTGCAGCAGGGTGACGAGCACGCGTGCCCCCGATGCACCCACCGGATGACCGATTGCAATCGCACCGCCGTTGACGTTGACCTTCGACGTATCCCAGCCGAGGTCCTTGTTCACCGCACAAGCCTGCGCTGCGAACGCTTCGTTGGCTTCGATCAGGTCGAGGTCGGCGATGTTCCAGCCGGCCTTCTTCAGCGCGGCGCGCGACGACGGGATCGGGCCGGTGCCCATGATCTTCGGATCGACGCCCGCGTGAGCCCACGACACGATGCGCGCAATCGGCGTGCGGCCTTCCTTGGCGGCCTGCTTCGCGCTCATCAGCACAACGGCGGCGGCGCCGTCGTTGATGCCCGACGCGTTGGCCGCGGTCACGGTGCCGTCCTTCTCGAACGCCGGGCGCAGCTTGGCGATCGATTCGACGGTGACGCCCGACTTGGGATACTCGTCGGTGTCGACGACAATATCGCCCTTGCGCGTCTTCACGGTCACCGGAGCGATCTCGTCCTTGAACTTGCCGGCCTTCTGCGCCGCCTCGGCCTTGTTCTGCGATCCGGTCGCGAACTCATCCTGCTGCTGGCGGGTGATTTGATACTGCTTGGCAACGTTCTCGGCGGTGTTGCCCATGTGATAGCCGTTGAAGGCGTCCCATAGACCGTCCTTGATCATGGTGTCGACGAACTCGAGCGCGCCCATCTTGACGCCACCACGGAGGTACTGGGCGTGCGGGGCCATGCTCATGGATTCCTGGCCGCCGGCGACCACGATGTCGGAATCGCCGTTGAGGATGGCCTGATAGCCCAGCGCCACGGTGCGCAGCCCGGAGCCGCACAATTGGTTGACGCCCCAGGCCGGGCTTTCGACCGGAATGCCAGCGGCGATCGAGGCCTGCCGGGCCGGGTTCTGGCCCTGCGCCGCGGTCAGGATCTGTCCCATGATGACTTCCGAAACGCGACCGGGTTCGACGCCGGCGCGTTCCAGCGCGGCTTTGATGGCGACCGCGCCGAGATCGTGCGCCGGCATGGTGGCGAATGCACCGTTGAAGCTTCCGACCGGGGTACGGGCGGCACTGACGATGACGACATCGTCTGACATGGACATCTCCTGGGCTTGAGGGCTGATCAGCTTAAGATCTTGCAAGAATTACGGTTTGGCGCGGCTACCGCCGGTGCGGCGGGGCTCTGTCGCCGCTATCCTGTTAACCTAGCCGGGGCGTGTCAATCGCCTTGCGAGAGAAAGTGATTTCCGCATCGCATCCAATGCTGCGCCATGTTGCATCGGGACCCGCAGCATTGCCGTCCCGACCTGCGGAAGGATTGGCCCAGAGGCGCCTATGGGCTTGTTAATACAAATCCTTTGTCGCGGCGGCCCATCGAAGCGGGTAGCCCAATTGCCCCAATCGAACCCTGATCTTTGTTGCACAAAACGGTAGCCGAGCCCTCGCGAAAGTGCTTACTTTGTTGCATCGCGTTACCCGCCTGCCTTCGGCGTCCCTGTCCCCGGTGTGTATGTGAGAGCATATGGCGAAAACAGAGCAACCTACGACGATCAAGAAATACGCCAATCGGCGGCTGTATAATACCGGAACCAGCACCTACGTGACGCTGGAAGACCTCGCGGCGATGGTCAAGAACGGCGAGGATTTTTTGGTCTACGATGCCAAGACGGGCGAAGACATCACGCGCTCGGTACTCGCGCAGATCATTTTCGAACAGGAGAACAAGGCCGGCCAGAACCTGCTTCCGACCACCTTCCTGCGCCAGTTGATCCGCTTCTATGGTGACAGCATGCAGATGGTGGTGCCGCGCTATCTTGAACAATCGATTGATTCGTTGACTCGCGAGCAGGAAAAATTCCGCAAGCAGTTGAGCGACACCTTCAGCGCCGGTCCGTTCGCTCCGCTCGAGGAACACGTCCGCCGCAACATGGAGTTGTTCGAGCGCACCTTCTCCATGTTCAAGCCGTTCGTGCCGTCGCCGCGCACGGGCACCAGCGCGCCGACACCGGCGCCGGAGAAAACGCCCGAGCCGTCTCCCGACGCCAGCAACAACATCGACGACCTTCGCCGTCAGATGAAGGAGATGCAGGAACAGCTCGAACGTATGTCCAAGGACGCGAAGAAGGAAGGCTGACCGCCTGGATCTTGGCGAGCTGTGCCGAAGCGGCTTGAGGCATAACGGCGATCCGAAAGGATCGCCGTTCGTTTTGGCCACCCGCGATCGATTTAAAGCGAGATGAGTTTAGATTTGATCGTTTATTTGCGCCTCATTGCGAGAGGCGAAGCGACGAAGCAATCCAGAAGCCACACAGGAAGACCGGATTGCTTCGCTTCGCTCGCAATGACGATTCAACCTAGATTTGGCGGGGAATCGCAGGCTGCGGCGCAGCCGGGGAAACCCATGGCCGTTGCGACGATGCGAGGCCGATCAGATGGCCCTGGATGTAATCGCAGCCCCACGCCGACAACATTTGCGCGGCTTCCGTATCCTGCACCCATTCGGCAACCGTCTTGATGCCGAGACGACGCGCGAGATCGATCAACGTCTGCACGAAGGCGCGGTCGTCGCTCGACTGCGTGATGTTGCGAACGAAAGCGCCATCGATCTTGACGATATCGACGCCGAGCTTGCGCAGATTGCGGAACGAGGTGTAGCCCGCGCCGAAATCGTCGATGGCAATGCGGCAACCGAATTTCTTCAAGCGGTTGACGAAGCCGCGCACGTCGTCGATGTCCTGAATCGCAACCGTCTCGGTGATCTCGACGATCAGCCGCGTGGCGACCTCCGGATGCGCCTTGAGCAGCGATTCCATGATCGCCCACCAGTCCGGATCCATCGTCGTCCCCGGCGAGATGTTGAGGCTGAGCTGGACGCCGGGAGCTTCGGCCAATTCGGCGATTACCAGTTCAAGCACACGATGATCGACCAGCCGGATCAGGCCGAGCTTCTCCGCGATCGGAACGATATCCGGCCCCAGCAGGAATTCGCCGTTGTCCTGCCGCATGCGCACCAGTGATTCGTAGAATACCACCTCGTCGCGCGCCTTGGCATCCACCACCGGCTCGAAGCCGAGACCGATACGACGCTGGTTGAGCGCGGTGACGATCTCGTCCGTGACGCGGATGTTGAGGCGGCGCTGGGTTTCGCGTTCGACGTTCGGCTGCCACATCGAATACGAACCCTGTCGACGGGACTTCGCGGCCTCGAACGCCTCCTGCGCGCGATTCATCGCATCGTCGACGCTGCGCGCGTGACGCGGGATGCTCACTGCGCCGATCGACGCGGTCACCGCAACCGGACCCAACTTGGTCGGCACCACCGACTCCCGCACGCCGGCGAGAAAACGCTCGGCAGCAACCTGCATGTCGTCGACGCCGCAGTTCTTCAGGATCAAGCCGAACTTGTTGCCGGAGAAGCGGCCCATCACATCGCCCCCGCGCAACCGCGCGCGGATCCGGGCCGAGACTTCGCAGATCACCTGATCCGCGACATCGAAGCCGAATGCATCATTGATGCGCGCGAGGTGATCGATGCCGATCACCATGAAGGCAGCCTGCGTGCGAAATCGGGCGGTGTCATCCAAGGTGGTCGCCAGCAGCGTCACCAGATGGCTGCGATTGAATTCGCCGGTAAGCGGGTCGTGCCGCGACAATTCCAATAGCTGCTGGTCGCGCGCGTGACGCTCGTTGTCGATGCGCATCACGCCGTGAACACGCGCCGGCGCGCCGTCGGCGCCGGCAAACCAGCGGCCGCATTCCTCGATCCACAGCGTGTCCGCGGAAGGATCGGCACGAAGGCCGTATTCGATCCGATAGGCGACGCCACTGCCATGATCCCGTTCGGCGGACTTGAGAACGGCATCCAGCCGGACCGAGCGCACAGGCTCGATCAGCTTGGCGAATTCGGCGCCGGTGGTGGTCGCGGGAATCGACAGCGGCTCGAAGATCACGCCGGTGCCATCAAGCCAGTTCAGGGCATCGCTCGCGATATCCCAACTGAAGGTTGCGCGGCCAAGCGCCGCGAGGATCGCCGTCGACGTCGGATGAGGGCCCAGCACAACGGCAGGCGAACCTTTCGCCGCCGTCGCGAGTGAGGCCACTCCATCGCTTGCGGACGCCGGCCAAGCGCGATCCGCCGCGCCAAAGGGGCGCGCCGGCAGCGAGACCGAATCGCTGGTCGATAGGGTGACGAATTTCACACTCGCCTCATTCTGGGACGCGCACCTGATTCCCGGTGGAAGATTAAGGCTTCTGCCGCCATTCAGGCTAGGCAAAGTTCCTAAACAAATCGACAAACGGGAGGCGGGCACTGCCCCGCGCGATTCTCCCGCGACGGCACGCTGTTTGCGAGGCGGATCGTGAGGATCAACCTCGTGTCCTAAAACGGGACACGAGACGTCCGGTTGGATCGATCATGCGTATCGTCGCGAGCAGCGCCACTGCCCTGACTATCCGGCATCCGAGGATCGCGCCGGAACCGGAGGCCGTCGCTTCAACGCCGACGCGTGCGGTCGCCCCCTTGATACCGCCCTTGGCGCCGCGGTCGGCTCATCTCGTACAATACGGAACACCCGACGCCGGCTTCGTCACGCAGTTGATCGCGGCTGCGACAACCAGCACCGCCTCTAACGCCCCTGGCCAGCCCGTGCGCAATGCCGTCAGCGGCGCCTATGGCTATGTCGATCGTGCGACCCAGCCGTTGCCATCCGGCAACCGGATCGTTCGCTCGATCTGATCTTTCGACAGAGCGCCCGAAGCTATCTCAGCGCGCCGGAGAGTCCGGAGTCGGCTGCACCTGCACGTCCGGCGTGGGCGCCGTCTGCGGCGCTGGCGCCGGTGCGGCGGAATCGTTGGCAGCGACCGCAGGCGGCACGATGACCGGCTCGGTTCGCGGCGCCGGAGCGCTCGAACTCGCGGGAGGCGTTTCCGGTGCGGCAGGCGCGGGCGCAGGCTCAACGCGCGGTTCCGGCGTGCCGACAACCGGCGGCGCGGCGACGCGCTTCGGACGCCGGGCCCGCAAGGCGATGCCAGCGAAGAAATCCACCAGCGTCAGCAGCGCCAGAAAGAAGAACGTGGAATTGGCGAACTGCGGCAGCAGCAGAAATTCCGCCGCCGAACCACCCAGCAACAGGAACGAGAGCAGGTGATCAGTGAGATACTTGCCGCGCGCGCCCCGGATGATTTCCAGCATCAACAGCAGAATGCCGAGCGCAATCAGCACGTCGCTGACAGTGATCGTCCACTTCGCCTCGGACAGCAACGGCACGGTCAGCACAGGCGCGTCGAATGACACGCCCGACATCAGAAAGACCATGATGTTGAAGACCGCGAGCGGGATCAACAGCAGCGGAAAACCGACCCTGGACATCGGCAAGACTTTCTTTCGCGCAAGAAGCCATGCGAATCAGCACGGCGCATCACTGCGCCGTCCTATACGCCAATTCGCTACGCTAGTCCTTGAGTTGGCGCGAATTCGGGCGGCCGCAAGCCCCCGAATTCAGCCGGATCGCGCTCTCGCCATGACGGACGCGCCATTGGCGCATCGGGCGAGCGCGCGGAAGCAATCCCGCTCAGGATTCCTTCTTGACCTTTAGAATCTGGCGGCCCTTGTACATCCCCGTCTTCAGGTCGACGTGGTGGGGGCGGCGCAGTTCACCCGAGTCCTTGTCTTCAACATAGGTCGGGGTCTTGATCGCATCGGCCGAGCGGCGCATGCCGCGCCGCGATGGCGATGTTTTTCTTCTCGGAACGGCCATAACGAAGATCCTTGCAAACTACGGCCAGGGGCAGCGCCGATGAAGGCGGCCCGGCGCTTCGCGGATGCGAAAAGGGCGATTAAGGCCGCGCTTATAGCGGAAGGCCGGGCACAACGCTAGTGCCGGTTTTCAAAGTCCGGACCGGAGCGAGACGCCGCCTAGCTGGCCGACTTCCGGCCCCGGCAGCCGTCCAGATCCACCGCCCTGGCCCTAGCCATATAGGTTCCGGCCAGACGGCGCATCCCCGGTCCCGGCTTGCGGGCGCTGCGGACGTGCGGATTGGGCAACATCGCGGCCAATAATGCGGCCTCGCGCGGTGACAGGTTCTCGGCCGAGCGACCGAACGCATAATTCGCGCCGGCATTGACGCCGAATTGCCCGCTCGGCCCCCATTCGGCGATGTTCAGGTAAAGTTCCAACACCCGCTGTTTGGAGAGCACTAGATCGATCCATAACGCCAGCGGGAACTCGAGCCCCTTGCGGACGTAACTGCGGCCGGACCACAGGAACAGGTTCTTCGCCACCTGCTGGGTGATGGTGGAACCGCCACGGCCAACGTCGCCATCCTCGGCATCGGCCAGCACGTCCCGCACGGCATCCCAATCGACGCCGTGATGGCTGCAAAACCGGGCATCCTCGGAGGCAATGACGGTGCGGGGCAGCACCGGGGCAATGTCCTTGAAGTCAATCCATTGCCGCGTCACCGGCGCGCCGGTCATCCGGCGCCACAGCATCAGGGTCGAGACCGGATGGCCGCCGGCATACACAAGGGTCAGCACATAGGGTGCAGCCAACAGCAACAAGACAAGAACAAACGCGAAACGGATGAACTTCCGCATCAGGCCGGGATATCCGCGGGATCGAAGTGGGCGGCAGCGGACAAACCAACCTCTCCCGGCGGTTAACTGAGATGCTCAACGGCCAGGTTGGGCCGCCATGGACAGAATTGACGAAGCGAGAGCCTTGCTATCAATGTCGCCCGAAAGATTATCCGGAGCCATTCTAAATGACCACCGCTACTTCATCGCAGGACTTCGCCCAGCGTCTGGACGCCACCGCGGCCGACACCGAGGCGCTGCTCGGCCAGTTGCTGTCCGACACCTTGCTGCCGGACGAGATCGCACGGCCGCGCCGGGTGATGGAGGCGATGCGCTATTCGACGCTCGGCGGCGGCAAGCGGCTGCGGCCCTTTCTCGTCGTCGAGAGTTCGGCCGTGTTCGGCGTGCCGCGTGCCTCGGCACTATTGGCCGGCGCCGCGCTGGAATGTATTCACTGCTATTCACTGATCCACGACGACCTGCCGGCAATGGACAACAGCGAACTGCGCCGCGGACGTCCAACGCTGCACAAGCAATATGACGACGCCACCGCTATTCTCGCCGGCGACGGACTGCTGACGCTGGCGTTCGACATTATCAGCCGTGATGAATTGCACAGCGACCCGATGGTCCGCCTGCTGCTGACGCGGGCGCTGGCGCGCGCATCCGGCATCGGCGGCATGGTCGGCGGCCAGATGCTCGATCTCGCCGGCGAGGGCCGCTTCGGTGATCGCGAGCCGGTCGACGTCGCGCGGTTGCAGCAGATGAAAACCGGTGCGCTGCTCCGTTACGGCTGCATCGCCGGCGCCATTCTCGGACAAGCCTCGCAGAAGGACTATCAGGCGCTCGATGACTACGGCCGCGCGCTCGGCGAGGCCTTCCAGATCGCCGATGACTTGCTCGACGTCGAGGGCGATGCCGCGGCGCTCGGCAAGCAGACCGGGCAGGATGCCGTGCTCGGCAAGACCACATTCGTCACCCAACTCGGCGTCGAGGGCGCCAGGCAACGCGTGCGCGATCTGATCGCCAAGGCCGACAGCGCGCTGGCCCCATTCGGTGCGCGCGGCGACGTACTTCGCGCCACCGCGCGCTTCGTCGCCGAACGCAAGAACTAATCAGCGCGATGAGCGGCGCCCCCGAACAGGACCAGCGCCTCGTCCGCTTCCGCCGTCTGCCGCGCGTGTTGCGCATTTTCTATGCGCGCCCACGCACCTTCGTCTCTGCGGCGCTCGGCATCGTTGTGTTTTTCCTGCTGCCGGAGTCGCTGCGGCTGGTCAGCCGGTCGCTGATCGGCTGGGATACGTTTCTCGCGAGTTATCTGCTGCTGACCTACGGCGTGATCCTGCGCGAAGGCGTCCGGCATATCCGCCGTTACGCAATCATGCAGGACGACGGACGCTTCCTGATCCTGATGGTCACCGCGCTCGGCGCCTTTGCAAGCCTCGCCGGCATTGTCTCCGAACTCAACGCATCGCATCGCGGGACTTTCGAACTTGTTCTGGTGATCGCCACGATCGCGCTGAGCTGGGCGGCGGTTCACACCACCTTCGCGCTGCACTACGCGCATGAATATTATCGCAACATCAAACCCGGCGGATTGAGCTTTCCCAGCGGCGGTCCGGACAGCCCGGCCCCGGATTATTGGGATTTCGTCTACTTCTCGTTCGTGATCGGCATGACGGCGCAAGTGTCCGACGTCGGCATCACCGACAAGATCATCCGCCGCACCGCGACCGTGCACGGCATCATCTCGTTCATCTTCAACACCGCACTGCTTGCGCTGATGATCAACATCGTCGCCAGCGCGATCTAGATGAAGCGATTGCCCGCAGGCCGCATCTCACACCGGCAGCCCCATGTCCCGCAGCATGCGCAGCAACTGCGCAAAATAGTGGCCGTCATACACAGAAGCATCGATGCCGTAGAAGATCGCCGCGACAATCAATACAATCAGTGACACTCGCATGGTTTTTTGCCCGTTGGCTCGAACCATTAAAATCCAATAAGCTGCGACGGCCGACTTGGTTCCCGGGGCTTCGGCCGCGAGACGCCAGAGCCCGGGACCCCATGATTTCGGCCTGACGTGTTTTGCGCGAACCGGTAGCATTCTCGCGTCGGGTCCGGGGCCATTGCTCCGCTCGATAATGCTTGAGGAGGTAATCTTGACCTACGACCGCTCCACCGTCGAAGCCGTGGTCCAGCACTATTTCGATGGGCTCTATGAAGGCAACGCCGATACCCTCGACGCAATCTTCCATCCCACCGCCGACCTGCGCTGGGTCGAAAAGGGCGCCCTCAAAGTGCTGACGGTGCCGGACTGGCTGGCATGGGTGCGCAAGCGGCCCTCCGCCAAGGCCGAAGGCAAGCCGCGCGACGATTTCATCGTCACCATCGACCGCTCCGACGACAAGACCGCCTTCATCAAGGTCAAATGCCAATTGCCGCCGCGCTACTTCACGGATTACCTCGTAGCCATGAAGCTCTCCGATGGCTGGCGTATCGTCTCGAAGTCCTATCGCTACGATCTGGTCGAGTAACCTCTTCATGCCCGATGTTGCCGCTCTTAACCCGGCAATTGACCTTTCTTGAACGACAGATGCCCGGATCAAATCCGGGCATCATGGCCTTTGCTCCCAATTGAACCCGACGTGCGCCCCGCATGATCGCCACTTTCCTTACATTCCTGCTGATCCTGACCCTTCTGGCCGCTTCGGCAACACTGGCGCGCAAGCTCATCATTGCGCCGGCGATCGTCTTTCTCGTCGTCGGCATCGTCATTGCGTTTCTGCCCGGCTTCCCGCGCATCGAGATGAAGCCGGAAGGCGTGCTGCTGCTGGTGCTGCCACCGCTGATTTATTCCGCCGGCGTGGCGATGAGCTGGCGCGAGTTCAAGCACAACTTGCGGCCGATCACACTATTGGCGATCGGCTGCGTGATCTTCACCACCGTGCTGGTGGCCGCCGCCGCGCACTGGCTGCTCGGCATGCCGTGGAGCGTCGGCTTCGTGCTCGGCGCCATCGTCTCGCCGCCCGATGTGGTAGCGCCGCTCGCCATCGCCAAGCGGCTGAAGCTGCCGCATCGTATTCTCGTCATTCTCGAAGGCGAAGGTCTGGCGAACGACGCGACCGCGCTGATCCTCTATCGCTTCGCGGTGCTGGCCGTGAGCACCGGCACCTTCTCGCTGCCGACGGCGACCGAGACCTTCTTCGCGATCCTGTTCGGCGAAGTGATCTTCGGCGTCATCGTCGGTTGGCTCAGCCTGCGGCTGCGCAAATGGGCGCACGATCCACGCGTCGAAATCGCGCTGTCGCTGCTGACACCCTATCTCGCCTTCTGGGTGCCGGAACACGCCGGCGGGTCCGGCGTGATCGCGACGGTGGTGACCGGGCTTTATGTGAGTTGGAACGGCCCGCTGCTGATTCCCTCGGCCACACGCCTGCAAGGCATCTTCTTCTGGGACTTCGTGATCTGGCTGATCGAGGGCGTGCTGTTCCTCACCATCGGCTTCCAGTTGCGTCTCCTGCTGGAGAAAGCCCACGCGCTGCCGATGAACGAGATCATCAGCGCGATCGCGATCACGTCCGTCATCGTGATCGTCGCCCGGTTTCTCTGGGTGTTTCCGGGCACCTACCTGCAAACGCTGCTGATGCGGCGACGGCATCCGTCAACGCCGCGACCGCCGTGGCGCGAGATCGTGGTGATCGGCTTCACCGGAATCCGCGGCGTGGTGTCGCTCGCGGTCGCGCTTGCGATTCCGCTGTCGCTGCCGAACGGCGATCCGTTTCCCTATCGCGACCTGATCCTGTTCGTCGCCTTCGGCGTGATCTTCGTGACGCTGGTGGGAATCGGATTGACCTTGCCGCTGGTGGTGAAGGGGCTCGGCCTGTCGCGCCATGGTCTGGCCGAAGCCGTTGCCGAGCGCGAAGCCGAGATCGCGGCGCGGCGCGAGATCATCGGATCGGCGCGCGGCGATCTCGACCGCATCATCAAGGAACGCAACCTGCCGGAAAGCCTCGCGCGTTTTCTCGAAGCGCGGCACGAGACACGGATGCGCGCGCTGCCGGACCCGCCCTCGGAGGCCGGTCAACCGACGCCCGCCACCAAGGGCGCCGGGCTTGTGCGCGAGATCATCACCATCGAGCGCACGCTGCTGCACAAGCTGCTGCGCGACGGAAAGATCACCGACGAAACGCGGCGACGCATCGAACGCGACCTTGATCTGGAAGAGGCGGCGGTAGACAATCGGGAAAAGAACTCGCCGCTCTGACAACAAGAAGCACGGTTAACATGCGCTCTCCGTCATGCCCGCGCTCGTCACGGGCATCCACGTCTTGAAAACTTACATCGGGGGTAAAAACGTGGATGGCCGGAACAAGTCCGGCCATGATGACAGAGAGAGTCAGCGCGGTCCCGATTGAAAGTTATTCCGCCGCGGTGACCTCGGGCGCCTTCGCGCCGTTGCCGTAGCGTTGATCGATGTAGTCGATCACCAGCGCCTTGAAGTCGGCGGCGATGGTTGGGCCGCGCAGCGTGCGGAATTTCTTGCCGTCGACGAAAACGGGCGCGGACGGCGCTTCGCCGGTGCCGGGCAACGAAATGCCGATATCAGCGTGCTTGGATTCGCCGGGGCCGTTGACGATACAGCCCATCACCGCGACGTTGAGCGCCTCAACGCCGGGGTAGCGTGTCTTCCATTCCGGCATCTCGTCGCGGATGAAATCCTGAATGCTGCGCGCCAGTTCCTGGAACGTGGTCGAGGTGGTGCGGCCGCAGCCGGGGCATGCCGCGACCAGCGGCACGAAGGTGCGGAAGCCCATGGTCTGCAACAGTTCCTGCGCGACCTGAACCTCGCGGGTGCGATCGCCACCCGGTTCGGGCGTCAGCGAGATGCGGATGGTGTCGCCAATGCCCTGCTGCAACAGAATGCCGAGCGCGGCCGACGAAGCCACGATGCCCTTCGAGCCCATGCCGGCCTCAGTGAGGCCAAGGTGGATGGCGTAGTCGGAGCGTGCAGCGAGATCCTGATAGACCGCGATCAGATCCTGCACGGCGGACACTTTCGCCGACAGGATGATGCGATTCTTCGGCAGACCGATTTCCTCGGCACGCTCGGCGGACGACAGCGCCGATTGCACCATCGCCTCGCGCATCACCGCGCGGGCGTCGCGTGGATTCGGCTGCTTGGCGTTCTCCTCCATCAGGTGCGTCAGCAATTCCTGATCAAGCGAGCCCCAGTTGGCGCCGATCCGCACCGGCTTGCCATACTTGATGGCGAATTCGACGATGTCCGAGAACTGCTTGTCGCGCTTGTCCTTGAAGCCGACATTGCCCGGATTGATGCGGTATTTGTCGAGCGCCTCGGCGCAGGCCGGATGGTCGGCCAGCAGTTTGTGGCCGATGTAATGGAAGTCGCCGACCAGCGGCACGTTGACGCCGCGCTTGCGCAGGCCGTCACGGATATGGGGAACAGCGGCCGCCGCCTCGTCGCGGTCGACGGTGATGCGGACCAGTTCGGAGCCCGCCCGCGCCAGTGCCGCCACCTGTTCGACGGTGCCCGCCACGTCGGCGGTGTCGGTGTTGGTCATCGACTGCACGACGATCGGCGCACCGCCACCGACGGCGACGTGGCCGACCTTGACCTGGGTGGTTTTATGCCGCGGCTGCGGGCCAGCGACGTCGATCTGGGACGGCTTTTCGGGCTTGTTCATGGCGTCTCGAATATCAGGTTTTTGGCGGTTTCAGCAATGGATCAGTCGTATGAGGCGCCGGCCGGTTCACCAGGTACAGCCCTGCGGTGACCAGCACCGCTGCGACCCCAAAGGCGGCGGTCAACGGCTCGCCGAGGATGAAATAGCCCGCAGCGACGCCAAATAAAGGGGTTACGAAGGTAAATGCCGACAATTTGCTCGCGGAGTAAGTCTTGATCATCCCAAACCAGAGCAGGAATGTGGCGCCGATAACCCAGACCGCCTGATAAACCATCAGAAGGCTCGAGGTGGTTCCGGGGAACCGGCTGATGGATTCGCCACTGACCAGCGCCGCCGCTCCGAGAATCGGCAGCGAGACAACCAATTGATAGCCTAGCCCTTTCTCGGCCGGCGCATAGCGCAGGCGGCTGGCCTTGACGATCAGCGTGGTAGCCGCCCACAGGCTCCCCGCCGCGATCATGAAGGCATCGCCCAACATCACCTTGCCGTCGACATTCGGCTGCGGCACGCCAATCGCCACCGCCACCCCGATAAAGGACAGCGCCAGCCCGGCCCATTGCAGACGGCTCAGGCGCTCGCCGAGGTAACGATACGACCCGAAGGCGACAAAAAACGGCGCGGTGTAGAGAAATACCGAGGCCCGGGACGCCGTGGTCCATAACAGCCCGCTGTACAAGAAGATGAATTCGATGCCGAAAAGCGTACCCGCCCAGAGGCCCGCGCGCAGCGTTCCATCCGGCGTCAGCAGCTTGACCCGCCGCACCTGAGCCACCAGCAAGATGACAGCCAATCCGCCAAGCGAGCGCAGAAACGCCTGCGTCAACGGCGGGATTTCAGGCAATACCAGCTTGACCACCACCTGATTGAAGCCCCAGGTCAGGCAGAGCAGCAAAACCAGGGCAATCGCCGAGGTATCGAGCGGGCGTTCCGTGGCGGACGGTGGCGTTTCGGTCATCGCGTCAGTTCGTTCCCCGCAAAGGGCTTTCCTGCTTCTGTTGTCCGGCGTGATCCTGCCGGTTACTCTTCAATCAGTGATGGTGATGCATCATTGTCTCGCCTGGCAGTGTGCGCATGTTCCGGTGATCTCCACCACCGAAAGTTTCGGCACAAAACCGGTCTGGCGCGCCGCGTCGTTGAGGCTCTGCGTCGCCGGCCCGGCGACGATTTCGCCGACCGAGCCGCAACGCTCGCAGATCAGGAACGCCACCATCGACGCCGCATCGTGATCGTGGGCGCAGGCGAGATACGCGTTGCGGCTTTCGATGCGATGTACAAGGCCGTTCGTCATCAGAAATTCGAGCGCGCGATAGATCGTGATCGGCGCCGGCCGCGTCCGATGGGTGGCGAGCTGATCGATCACTTCATAGGCCCCGAGGGGACGGTGGCTCGACAGCAAGGCTTCCAGCACCTGACGGCGAATCGGCGTGAACTTCTGCGCCCGGCTGCGGCAAACCCGCTCGGCATGGGCGATGGCATCCGCGGCGCAGCGGCCGTGATCGTGGTCGGGCGTGGGAAACACCGGCTTCGTCATCGTCATGGCCGCAATCTACCCCGATGCACGCGATTTGACCCGTTGAATCGGGTCCTTGCCGGAATTTTCAAGGCCCGCATCGCCATACCTTCATCACAATGAAATTAACGCGATGCAGTATTTTATATTGCATCGCAACATAAAAGCCCCAAATGGGCGGTCTGCTTTGTAGCGAAGCATTGGAACCCGACACCGGCCTCGCGGCCGACAACTGATTGGAACTGATCGTGACTGGCACCTGGAAATCCTATCTGGACGGCTTGACCCGCTGGAACCGGGTTGATCCGCCAAGTCTCGATTCAACAAGTCTCGATCCGACAAGGCTTGATGCGGGCGTCGCGACCGGTTCGACGAAGAAGATCAACCTGGCGCTGCAAGGCGGCGGCGCGCACGGCGCCTTCACCTGGGGCGTGCTGGACGAGATCCTCGCCGACGAGCGGCTGGAGATCGCCGGCCTGTCCGGCGCGTCCGCCGGTGCCATGAACGCCGTCATGGTCGCCGACGGCCTGGCGCGGGGCGGCCGCGACGAGGCGCGGCAACGGCTGGGTGAGTTCTGGCGCGCGACCAGCGCCGGCGGCGATCTGCCGGCGGTGCAGCGCGCGGTGGCCGATCGTCTGTTCTCGATGATGCCGTTTGCGGCGACGCCGGTGCAGAACTGGTTGGAAGCGATGTCGCATTACTTCTCGCCCTACGAACTCAACCCGCTCAACATCAATCCGCTGAAGGACCTCATTACCCGCTTCGTCGATTTCGACGCGGTGCGGACCGGCAGCGTGCCGGTGTTCATCGCCGCCACCAATGTGCATACCGGCCGCCTGCGGATCTTCTCCGGCGACGCTTTGTCCGCCGACGCGGTGATGGCATCGGCCGCCCTGCCCTTCATGTTCCGCGCGGTCGAAATCGACGGCGTGCCCTATTGGGACGGCGGCTACATGGGCAATCCGGCGATCTTTCCGTTCCTGCAGGAAACCGATGCCGACGACGTCCTCGTGGTGCAGATCAATCCGGTATCGCGTGCCACCACGCCGCGCACATCGGCGGAGATCGTCAACCGGCTGAACGAGATCACCTTCAACTCGGCGCTGATCGCCGAACTGCGCAGCATGGATTTCGCCAATCAGTTGATCGACAACGGCCGTTTCCCGCGTGGCGCCGGGCAAAATCCGTATCGGAAACTCAATGTTCACCGCATCCATCTCGGCGGCCTCGGCGAGCGGCTGTCGGCGGCGAGCAAACTCAAGACAGACTTCGACTTCTTGAAGCTGCTGCATCGTGCCGGCCGGCGCGCCGCCCGCGGCTTCCTCGAACACCACTTCGACGATATCGGCCGGCGCAGCACGCTCGACCTCGCGGCGGAATCCGGCATCGAGTGGGGCTGATCCTGTTCGCATTCGCGAGGCCGGGTATGCCCGTGGCATCAACCCGACTTTAAGCATCCGGTAGCCATGAATTTGTCGCAGGGCAGCCTTGGCAAAGCACGAATGGAAAAATCGTAAGCATTGCTTATTATATCGCACACTTAGGGTTTGATCCAGCTGCGCTGAATCAAACCCGTTGTTATCTTTTATTTGAGCATGATCTTGTCCGAAAACCGGTTTCCACTTTTCGGGATCATGCTCTCGGAACTGAGCGATGTCGCGATCCGGACCCATTGATGCCGACTTCCTGTTTGCCCTGTTCGAGGTGCAACGGCTGCTGCGGCTCTATGCCGACAAGCAGGCATCGCAGTTTGGGCTGACGCGGACGCAGTGGGCGGTTCTGGCCAAGGTCAACCGCACCGAAGGATTGAAGCAGGCGGAAGTCGCCGAGATGCTGGAGATCCAGCCGATCACGTTGACGCGACTGATCGACAAGCTCTGCAATAGCGGGCTGCTCGAGCGCCGCAGCGATGCCACCGATCGCCGCATCAACCGTTTATATCTGACCAAGGCCGCACGCCCGCTGATGGCGAAACTTGCCGCCTTGCGCTCCGAAGTCGTCGCAACCGCCTGCACTGGTTTCAGCCACGCCGAAGTTCATCGGCTGGTCGAACAACTTGAAACCATCAAAGACAATGTCCGCGACGCGCTGCAAACCGCGCCGGGCACATCAAAGCTAACGAAGCTGAAGGAACGCCGTTATGGCTGAACCCGCCCTGAAACTCGCGCCCGAGCAGAAGGCCAATCCGCCGGCACCGACGCAGGCCGAAGCGCCGGTGGCGCGGCAGCGCGGCCGCGCCGCCGGTTTCCGGCGCTATCGCCGCCCGCTGCTGCTGATCGTTTTGCCGGCAATCGCATTGATCGCCGGCATCGGCTTCTACCTCAGCGGCGGCCGCTACGTCACCACCGACGACGCTTATGTCGGCGCGCAGAAAGTGCTGATCACGCCGGACATTTCCGGCAAGATCGACAAGGTGATGGTGCGCGAAGGCCAGCAGGTGAACAAGGGCGATCTGCTATTCGAGATCGATCCGGTGCCGTTCCGCCTCGCCGTCGAGCAGGCCAAGGCGAAGCTGAATGAAGCCATGGTGACTTACAACGATCTCAAAGCCAACCTGAAGCTCTATGCCCGTTCGTCCGAATTATCGGAACAGAGCATCGACCTGAAACAGCGCGACGTTGAACGCAAGTCGGCTCTGGTCAAGAGTAATTCGGGTTCGCAACTCGATCTTGAGAAGAGCATCGCGAGCCTCGTCCAGGCGCAATCGCTCAACCAGTTGCTGCAACAGCGCATCTCCGGCGCGAAGAACCAGTTGCTCAACAACCCGGATCTGCCGCTTGAGCAGTTCCCGGCCTATATGCAGGCCAAGGCGGCACTCGACGAAGCCCAACGCAATCTCGACCACACCGAACTGCGTGCGCCGATCAATGGCATCGCCACCCAGGTCGACAACATCCAACTCGGCCGCTTCGTGGCGGCGGGCACGCCGGTGTTCAGCATCATCGACACCTCGGCGCCGTGGGTCGATGCCAATCCGAAGGAATCCGATTTCACGTATGTCGCGGTCGGCCAGCCGGTGACCCTCGACGTCGATGCCTTCCCCGATCATCAATTCAAGGGAACGGTCGGCTCGCTGAGCCCGGGCACCGGTGCGACCTTCGCGATCCTGCCGCCGCAGAACGCCACCGGCAACTTCGTCAAGATCGTGCAGCGCGTTCCCGTGCGCATCTACTTCGACAAGAATGATGCCGCCGTGCAGCGCCTCAAGGCCGGCATGAGCACCTATGTCACGATCGACACCGGCCACAAGCGGACGCTCGCCGGCCTGTTCGGCTTCGGCGCCGCCAAGGCACCGGCCAAAGCCGGGAAATAACAATGACGACCGCCGCCGCACATCCCGTTGCGGTGCCGGGCCTGCGCCGGAACATGGTGACGATCTGCGCCATGACCGCGACCATCATGCAGGCGCTCGACACCACTATCGCCAACGTGGCGCTGCCCTACATGCAGGGCAGCCTGTCGGCGTCGCAGGACCAGATCAACTGGGTGCTGACTTCTTATATCGTCGCCGCCGCGATCATGACCGCGCCGGTCGGCTGGATCGCCAACCGGTTCGGCCGCAAACGCATCTTCATCATCTGCTCCGCCGGCTTCACCATCGCGTCGGTGATGTGCGGCCTCGCGCAGGACATCACCCAGATGGTGCTGTTCCGCCTGCTGCAGGGCGTATTCGGCGCGGCGCTGGTGCCGCTGTCGCAAGCGGTGATGCTGGACAGCTACGCCTTGCATGAACGCGCCAAGGCGATGGCGATCTGGGGCATGGGCGTGATGATGGGACCGATCATGGGCCCGTCGCTCGGCGCCTGGCTGACCGAAACCTATTCCTGGCACTGGGTGTTCTTCGTCAACCTGCCGTTCGGCGCCATCACCGTCATCGGCCTCATCATCTTCATGGACGAGACCAAGCTCGACACCAAGCTGCGCTTCGACTGGTTCGGCTTCACGGCGCTCGCGGTCGGCATCGGCGCGTTGCAACTGGCGCTCGACCGCGGCGAACAGCTCGACTGGTTCAATTCGTGGGAAATCGTGATCGAGTTCATCGTCTCGGCGATCGGTTTCTATTACTTCTTCGCCCACTCGTTCACCACCGAGCGTCCCTTCATCCAGTTCGCAATTTTCAAGGACAAGAATTTCGCTGCCGGCTGCATCTTCATGGTGGTGATCGGTGTCGTGCTGTTCTCGACGATGGCACTGGCGTCGCCGTTGTTCCAGAACGCCTTCGGCTACCCGATCCTGACCGCCGGCCTGCTGCTGGCGACGCGCGGCAGCGGCACCTTTGTCGCCATGATGCTGGTCAGCCGGCTGATGAAGTACTTCGAGGCCAAGTATCTGATCGCAACCGGGCTCTCGCTGATCGCCATTACGCTGTACGAGATGACGGGCTGGACCGCGGACACGCAGGTGAAAACCATCGTCATCAACAGCGTGGTCCAGGGATTCGGTTTGGGCCTCGTGTTCGTGCCGTTGTCGACCGCGGCCTTCATGACGCTGCCGAACCACCTGCGCACCGACGGCACCTCGATGCTGACGCTGATCCGCAACGTCGCCAGTTCGATCGGCATTTCCATCGTCATCGCGCAACTGACCAGCGGCACGATCCGCGCTCATGCCGTGCTGGCCGAGCACATCACTCCATTCAACGACGCGCTGCAAATGCCCAATGTCACGAGCATCATCAGCCTGCAGACCGATGCCGGCCGCGCGATGATGGACGCGATTCTTTATGCGCAGGCGCAGATCATTTCGTTCTCGCAAGACTTCGAACTGGTGACGCTGGTGACGCTGTGCGCGATTCCGCTGGCGTTCTTCATGGGCTCGACCAAGGCCTCGATGCTCGCACCGGGCGCGGACCACGCCGCCGTCATGGAGTGATGGCTTCCGTCATTGCAAGGAGCGTCAGCGACGAAGCAATCCAGCTATCTTGAAAAGACTGGATTGCTTCGCTTCGCCCGCAATGACGACTTGATCCATCAAACGTCGAAGAACACCGTCTCGTCGTCACCTTGAAGGTGTACGTCGAAACGATAGGTCGCGCTGCCCGCCTCGCGCTTGGCGATCAGCGTCGCGCGGCGTTCCGCCGGCACCAGCGCCAGGATCGGATCGACCGCGTTCTTCGCGGCCTCGTCATCGAAATAGATGCGGGTGTAGAGGTGCAGCAGCATGCCGCGCGCGAAGACCGCGAGCAGGATGTGCGGCGCCTGCGGCTTGCCGTCGGGATCGGGCACCACGCCCGGCTTGATGGTGTCGAATGAAAACTCGCCCTTGGCGCCGGCGCCGCAGCGGCCGAATCCCTTGAACGCGGCGTTCGGCAGCGCCCGCGTGTCGCGCGGGTTGGCGTAACGCCCCTGCCCGTCAGCCTGCCAGATTTCCAGCATGGCATCGGGGATCACCGCGCCGTCGCCATCGAACACCTGCCCGGCAATGCGGATGCGATCGCCGGTGGCGTCCGGCGTCACCAGATCGTTGCTGAACGCATCGTTCCATTCGTATTTGCCGCCCGGCGTCAGTCCGTAAGCGAAATACGGACCGACGGTTTGCGATGGAGTCAGGCCGGCCATCATTTGGTCTCCATCGGGGTGGCTTCACGACCACGCAGAACAATGTCGAAGCGATAGCACAACGCCCAATCGGGCTTGGTGTTCTCCAGATCGAAGTTCGACACCAAGCGCATCCGCGCCTTCTCGTCCGGCACCGAGTTGAAGATCGGATCGAACTCGAACAGCGGATCGCCGGGGAAATACATCTGCGTCACCAGCCGGGAGATGAAGGCGTGGCCGAACACCGAGAAATGAATATGCGCCGGCCGCCATGCGTTGGGGTGATTGCCCCAGGGATAGGCGCCGGGCTTGATGGTGACGAAGCGATAATAGCCGTTGGCGTCAGTTTGCGCGCGGCCGGCTCCAGTGAAGTTCGGATCGAGCGGCGCCGGGTGCTGATCGACGACATGAATATAGCGGCCGCAGGCATTGGCCTGCCAGATTTCCAGGAGCGTGTTCGGCACGCCGCGGCCGTCTTCATCACGCACATGGCCGTGCACGATGATGCGCTCGCCGAGCGGCTCGCCGCTGTGCTGGGTGGTGAGGTCGTGATCGTTCGGCCGCACCGTTTCATGACCGTAGACCGGGCCGGTGAGTTCGGAGAGCGTCTGCCGCATCAGGATCAGCGGCTTCTGCGGCGAGCGTTTCGGCGTGCTCTTGTAGCCGGGAAACAGCCGCGGCGGATGCGCGGCGTTACTCTCACGCGGATAGATCAGCGTCATATCCATCTTCCTCCCGCCGCCGCCCATTTCAGGCGGCGGTCTTTCATTCACCGGCCGCGATGCGGTCGGTCAGTTCAGTTTCTCGAGCGCCATCGCCACGCCTTGGCCGACGCCGACGCACATCGTCGCCAGCGCCAGCTTGCCGCCGCGCTTCTCCATGCCATGCACGGCGGTCATCGCCAGCCGCGCGCCGCTCATGCCGAGCGGATGCCCGAGCGCGATCGCGCCGCCATGCGGATTGACGAAATCGGCGTCGTCCCTGACCCCCAGTTGACGGAGGCAGGCTATCCCCTGCGAGGCGAAGGCTTCGTTGAGCTCGATCAAATCGAAGTCGGAAATCTTCAGGCCCAGCCGCTCCATCAGCTTGCGCGTCGCCGGCACCGGGCCGATGCCCATGATGCGCGGCGGCACGCCGGCCGACGCGAGACCAAGGATGCGCGCACGCGGCGTCAGGCCGTGCTTCTTCACCGCCGCCTCGGAAGCGAGGATCATCGCCGCCGCGCCGTCATTGACGCCGGAAGCGTTACCGGCGGTCACGGTGCCCGGATCGCGCACGATCGGCTTCAGCTTGGCGAGCGCCTCGATGGTCGTGTCTGGGCGCGGATGCTCGTCGGCGTCCACAATGGTTGGGCCGGCTTTGCCGCCGGGGATCGTGATCGGGGTAATCTCCTCGGCGAAATAGCCCGACGCGATCGCCTTGCCGGCGCGCTGCTGCGAGCGGATGGCGAAGGCATCCTGATCGGCGCGCGACACCTGGAATTCCTCGGCGACGTTCTCGCCGGTGGTCGGCATCGGATCGACGCCGTACTGCGCCTTCAGCACCGGATTGATGAAGCGCCAGCCGATGGTGGTGTCGAACACCTCGGCGCTGCGCGAGAAAGCCGAGGTCGCCTTGCCCATCACGAACGGCGCGCGCGTCATCGATTCGACGCCGCCGGCAATCGCCAGATCGATTTCGCCGGCGCGGATGGCGCGGGCCGCCGCGCCGACCGCGTCGAGACCCGACGCGCACAGCCGGTTCAACGTCTGACCCGGCACCGAATCCGGCAGGCCCGCCAGCAGCAGCGCCATGCGCGCGACGTTGCGGTTGTCCTCGCCGGCCTGGTTGGCCGAGCCGAAATAGACTTCGTCCACGGCAGTCCAGTCGACGCCGGGATTGCGTTCCTTCAGCGCCTTGATCGGCGCTGCCGCCAGATCGTCGGCGCGCACCTTGGCGAGCGAACCACCGAAACGGCCGATCGGGGTCCGGACAGCATCGCAGAGAAAAACGTCGCCCATGGTGAAAACTCCCCGATTGTGGCCGCCCGCAAACCGGGCGCCGGATTGTATGAAAGTCCAACGACGTCAGGTTTTAGGAAGCTATCCAAACGAGGTCAATCGACGGCGGCGCGGGCGGCCCCGCGTTCCGTAGCGGGGGGATATGCGCCTGCGCCGGGCAAGCCGCGATAAATCCCCGAAGCCGTGGAAACCGTGCATGAACCAGGTGGCCCCATAGGATCGCCCGGCAAAACTCTGTAGTTTGCTGCCGCCATGCTCCAGTCCACTGCCCCCCACACCACCGACCCCGCCGCGCCGCCAGGACCGGCCGCGCGCGTCACGCCGATGATGGAACAGTATCTTGAGATCAAGGCGGCCAATCCGGGGCTGTTGCTGTTCTACCGGATGGGCGATTTCTACGAACTGTTCTTCGGGGACGCCGAAGTCGCCTCGCGCGCGCTCGGCATCACCCTGACCAAGCGCGGCAAGCATCAGGGCGAAGATATCCCGATGTGCGGCGTGCCGGTGGAACGCGCCGACGACTACTTGCATCGCCTGATCGAAAAGGGCCACCGCGTCGCGGTGTGCGAGCAGACCGAAGACCCCGCCGCCGCCCGCAAGCGCGGCAACAAGAGCGTGGTCAAGCGCGACGTGGTGCGGCTGGTGACGCCCGGCACGCTGACCGAGGACAACCTGCTCGACGCCCGCGCCAACAACTACTTGCTGGCGCTGGCGCGGAGCCGCGCTTCATCGTCAGGCGAAGACCGCATTGGCCTCGCCTGGATCGACATCTCGACATCGGAATTCATGGTCACCGAAGTGAGTGCCGGCGAACTCGGCGCGACCTTGGCGCGGATCAATCCGAATGAGGTCATCGTCACCGACGCGATCTATAGCGACGCGGTTCTCGGCCCGTTGCTGCGCGAACTGCCCGCCGTCACGCCGCTGACCCGCGACGTGTTCGACTCGGCTACCGCCGAACGGCGGCTGTGCGACTATTTCGCGGTGGCGACGATGGACGGCCTCAGCGCGATGTCGCGGCTGGAAGCCACCGCCGCGGCCGCCGCCGTCACCTATGTCGACCGCACTCAGGTCGGCAAACGGGTGCCGCTGTCGCCGCCTGCGCGCGAGATCACCGGCGCCACCATGGCGATCGATCCGGCGACGCGCGCCAATCTCGAATTGACGCGAACGCTCGGCGGCGAACGGCGCGGCTCGCTGCTCGACGCCATCGACCTGACCGTCACCGCCGCTGGATCGCGGCTGTTGGCGCAGCGCCTCGCCGCACCTTTGACCGACACCGCCGCCATCGCCCACCGCCTCGATGCGGTCAGCGCTTTCGTCGAAGACATCGCGGCGCGTGACGATCTGCGCGCCATCCTGCGCGCCGCGCCGGACATGTCGCGCGCTCTGGCGCGGCTGTCGGTCGGGCGCGGTGGCCCGCGCGACCTCGCCGGCCTGCGCGACGGCATTTTCGCCGCTGATCAGGCGTTGCAACGATTGCAGCAGTTCAACGACCTGCCGCGCGACCTGCAAACGGTCGCTGCCGCATTGCAACGCCCGTCGCGCGATCTCGCCCACGAATTCGCGCGCGCGCTCGACGAGCAACTGCCGCTGCTGAAACGCGACGGCGGCTTCGTCCGCGCAGGCTATGCCGCCGCATTGGATGAAACCCGCAAGCTGCGCGACGATTCGCGTCGCGTCGTTGCAGAGATGCAGGCACGCTACGCCGACGATACCGGCATCAAGGCGCTGAAAATCCGGCACAACAACGTGCTCGGCTACTTCGTCGAGGTCACCGCGCAGCACGGCGACAAGCTGATGACGGCGCCGCTCAACGCCACCTTCATTCATCGCCAGACCCTTGCGGGACAGGTGCGTTTCACCACGTCCGAGCTTGGCGAGATCGAAGCCAAGATCGCCAATGCCGGTGACCGCGCGCTCGGCCTCGAACTCGACATTTTCGAACAGCTTTGCGCGATGGCGATCGAAGCCGGCGACGATCTGCGCGCCGCCGCGCATGCCTTCGCGGTGCTTGATGTCGCGACTGCGCTGGCGAAACTCGCCGTCGATGAAAATTACGTGCGACCCGAGGTGGATTCATCGCTCGGCTGCGCCATCGAGGGCGGCCGCCATCCCGTGGTCGAGCAGGCGCTCAAGCGCGACGGCCAGCCGTTCATCGCCAATGCTTGCGATCTGTCCCCCGGCCCGGCGCAGGCGTCCGGGCAGATCTGGCTGATCACCGGCCCCAACATGGCCGGTAAATCGACATTCCTGCGCCAGAACGCGCTGATCGCGCTGTTGGCGCAAACCGGCAGTTTTGTCCCCGCCTCGCGCGCGCGAATCGGCGTCGTCGACCGGCTGTTCTCGCGCGTCGGCGCCGCCGACGATCTGGCGCGCGGCCGCTCCACCTTCATGGTGGAGATGGTGGAAACCGCCGCCATCCTCAATCAGGCCGGCGAGCGCGCGCTTGTCATCCTCGACGAGATCGGCCGCGGCACCGCGACCTTCGATGGCCTCTCCATTGCCTGGGCCGCCATCGAGCACCTGCATGAATCCAACAAGTGTCGCACCTTGTTCGCGACCCATTACCACGAGCTCACCGCACTGTCGGCGAAACTGCCGCGCCTGTTCAATGCCACCGTGCGCGTCAAGGAATGGCATGGCGACGTGGTGTTCCTGCACGAGGTATTGCCCGGCTCGGCGGATCGCTCCTACGGCATTCAGGTGGCGAAGCTCGCCGGCCTGCCGCCGAGCGTCATCGCGCGGGCGAAAGCGGTGCTGGCCAAACTCGAAGCCAACGACCGTGGACAGACCACGCGCGCGCTGACCGACGACCTGCCGCTGTTCGCCGTGCCCTCGCGCGCGGCGGCCGAGCCGCACCCGCCGAGTGAGGCCGAACAGTTGATCGCCGCACTCACCGCGCTGCATCCCGACGAGATGTCGCCGCGCGAAGCACTCGATGCGCTCTACGCCTTGAAGGCGAAGCTGCCGAAGGACTAGTCAGCGCGTCGTGTTCCGCCGGCTGAACGCCCAGAGGCCGAGATTCCAGCAGACGCAGGCGACCAACCCCAGGATCAACCCCGCAGCCGACCCGAGATGCAGCGCGCCGAGATGAAGCGTCGTCAACCCGAGACCGAATCCGACCAGCCCCCACAGCCCGTTGGCCAGCACCGCCGCCGTGGCACGACCGCCGATGCGCGGATGCAGAATGATCATCAGGCTCGATGAGACGATCGGAAATACCGCCAAAATCCCGGTGACCGCCGGGCCGACCCGGTTCGATAGTCCCACAACCACCGCAACCATCAATGCCACCAGCAGCGCGCGCAACGGAATGTCGGACCAGCGCCGCCGGATCGGTGGCATCACCACCTTGCGATAGCGTTGCGCCAGCGGCAGGCAGATCGCGCAGACCAGCGCATTGACGGCGAGCGCACTGGCCAGCGACCAGGTCATGGCGTGGGCCAGCGACGCCAGCGCCAGCCACGCCAACATCGCCGTCCCGAAGCTGGCGACAGCGCCGTGCCGCTGCGCCATCATCGCATAGATCATGCCGAATGCGATGATGACGGCATTGATCGGCAGCGCGGCAAGCGCACTGGCGGCGATGAAAGCCGCGTCATGATCGAGCGCAAGAAAGACATAGACCGGGCCGGTGAATACCGGCAGCGTCGCCACCAGCGCGCCGATCAACGGTCCCGAACGCTCGGTGATAACGGAAGCCGTCACCACGAAGGCGGCGGTCACCGCCATGCGCAGCAACAGCGTTAGGGCAAATGCGAGATCGGGGGAGATCGACATGGACGCGTCATGCCCGGCTTTGCGCCGGGCATCTACGTCCTAAATTGCATTGATGGAATGCGCGAAGCCGGCGAAGGGCCGCGCCGATCAGACGCGATGCATCTCGACCGACATCTTCGGCCCGTTCTTGATGGTCTGATAGACCACGCAATAACGCTCCGTCAGCTTTAGCAGCAGATCGAGCTTGTCCTGCGGCGCGTCGGTATCGACATCGAAGCGCAGCCGGATTTCGGCGAAGCCGACCGGGGCTTCCTTGTCGACGCCGAGCGTGCCGCGAAAATCGAGATCGCCCTCCGCGGAGACGCGCCCTTGCTTCAACGGCACTTCGAGCGCGGTCGCGACCGACTTCAAGGTCACACCGGCGCAGGCCACCAGCGCTTCCAGCAGCATGTCGCCCGAACACAGTTCAAGGCCCGAACCGCCGCTCGCCGGATGCAGGCCCGCCATCGCGATCGCGCGCCCGGTTTCGAGCTTGCAGGCGATCCCCTCGCTGTCGGTCGAGCCCTTCGCCTTCAGCGTGATCAATCCCGATGCCGGATCGTTCCTGTAGCGCTCCTTGATCGGCGCCTGCATCGCGCGAAGTTGGGTCGCGTCCATGACTGGTCTTTCTCCTGAATGGGTCGATCGGTTGCCGCGATCTTATTACGAATTCACACTCACTGGATACCGCATCACCACCACATCGCCTCGCCGGTGAGAGACTGGTCCTGACGATCCGGCACCGCGCGGTCGAGCGACTGATCGAGTGAGGTCAGCACCCGCCGCTTGAGGTCTTCGAACAGTGCCGAGGCCCGGTCGCGCGGACGCGACAGGAACACCGGGATTTCCTCGAACAGACGTCCCGGCCGCGGCCGCATCACAACGATGCGGTCGGCCAGCACCACGGCCTCGTCGACGTCGTGGGTCACGAGGATCAGCGTCGGACGCGAATCCGCCCAAAGATCGAGCAGATGGTCCTGCAAGTCGCGGCGGGTGAAGGCATCGAGCGCGGAGAACGGCTCGTCGAGCAGCAGCACTTCAGGGCGCGGCACCAGCGCGCGCGCGATCGCAACGCGCTGTGCCTGGCCGCCGGATAGTTCACGCGGCCACACGCCGGCCTTGTCGTCAAGACCGACACGGCTCAACGCCTGCGCGACGCGTTCATTGCGTTCCTGCTTCGACAGACCGTCGAGTCCGAACGCGACGTTGTCGGCCACGCTCAGCCATGGCAGCAGGCGCGGCTCCTGAAAGATGATGCCGATCTTCGGATGCGGCGCGGTGATGACGTCGCCGTCCAGCGTGATCGTGCCGCGGCTGGCGCGGTCGAGCCCGGCGATGGCGCGCAACAGGGTCGACTTGCCGCAGCCGGAGCCACCGATCACCGCGACGATCTCGCCGGGTTTGATCGCCGCCGAGAAGCGTTCGAGTGCGTTGACGCCGTTGGGATAGGTCTTGCCAACCTGATCGAGCCGCAGCATCACGCCTCTCCTGCCTGCTGGCCGTAGGCATCCTGCCAGCGCAACAGCGGCGCGGTCGCAACTTCGATCAGCCAGTCGGAGGTCTTGCCGATCACCGCGAAGGCGACGATGGCGGCGACGATCTGCGCCGGCTTGCCGAGTTGCTGGCCGTCCATCAAGAGATAGCCGAGCCCTTCGGACGCGCCGAGCAGTTCGGCCGCCACGACGAACATCCAGCCGAGCCCGAGGCCGGAGCGCAGCGACACGATGTAACTCGGCAGCACGGCGGGCAGCAGAATGCGCCGCACCAGCGCCGGGCCGGTGAGGCGAAACGCGCGGCCGACCTCGACGATCTTGCGGTCGACGCTGAGGATCGCACCCATCACGCCGAGATAGACCGGGAAGAATACACCGACCGCGATCAGTGCCACCTTCGACGCCTCGAAGATGCCGAACCACAGAATGAACAACGGCACCCAGGCGATCGACGGAATCGCGCGCAGCGCCTGCAAGGTCGGATCGAGCACCTGGCGCGACAACGACGAATAGCCGGCGATGGCGCCGACCAGCGTTCCGGCGACCACGCCGAGCGCGAAGCCGGCGGCGACGCGCAACACCGTGGCCTGGGTGTGAGTCCAGAGTTCGCCGGTGCGCGCCAACTCCCACAAGGTCGCAAAGATTACCGACGGCGGCGGCACCAGCCGCCCGTCCGACCAGCCGAGATGGACCGCGAGCTCCCACGCCGCGCCGAGCCCGACCGGCAGCGCAAGACCGAGCAACAGGGATCGCAGATGCCGCGCCCGCTTGCGCGGCTGCGCCAGCAAATCGGTTGCGCGAGCTTGAGCCAAGGTCATTTCAACGGCAGTCATGGCATGCTCGAGGGTGAAATGGAACCGGACGCGCCCGGCAGACCCGCGCGCGTCCGTCAATCTTTCATCAGGATTCCGCGCGCTCGCGCGGGATCAGTTCGTTAACGGCACGCTGTCGTCGATCAGCGAATCCAGCGTCGCCTTGACGTCGACAGTGGCGGCGATGACGCCTGCCTGCTGCAAGGCGAGGCCTGCCGCGCGGATCGAAGCCCGCTGCGGCGCGCCGATCTTGGAATGCGTGATGTCGGTGCGTTCCTTGAGTTGCTTGTCGACCACCACGTCCGGCAGCTTGGTGACGGCGATAAAGGTCTTCTTCATCTCGTCGTAGTTGGCGAGCGAGAACTTGCGCGCCTCCTCGTAGACCTTGAGCACACGCTGCACCAGATCGGGATGATCCTTCAAAAACTGCTCGCGCACATTGAGGATGCCCCAGGTGTTGGCGTCCTTGTTGCGATAGAACAGCCGCGCGCCGTCCTCGACTTCGGCCGCCGCCATCATCGGATCGAGGCCGGCCCAGGCCTGCACGTCACCGCGCTTCAGTGCGGTGGCGCCATCCGGATGTTGCAGCAGCACCGGCTTGATGTCCTTCTCCGACAGCCCGACGCTTTGCAGCGCGCGAACGAGGAAGATGTGCGGATCGGTGCCGCGCGTCACCGCGACGCGCTGCCCCTTGAGGTCCTCGATCTTGTTGATCTTGGAATCTTTCGCGGTGACCAGCGCGGTCCATTCCGGTTGCGAATAGACGTAGATCGACTTGATCGGGTTGCCGTTGATCTTGGCGACCAGCGCCGCCGAACCCGCGGTCGAGCCGAAATCAATCGAGCCTGCGTTCAGAAACTCAAGCGCCTTGTTGGACCCGGCCGACTGCACCCAGCGGATCTTGATGCCGTCCTTCTCGAATTCCTTCTCGAGCAGGCCCTTGTCCTTCAGCACCATCGAGACGGGATTGTAGGTCGCCCAGTCGACGCGGATCTCCTTCACCGGATCGGCGGCCAGCGCGGCGCCGGGAACGAGCAGCGAAACCGCCAAGGCCGCGGTCAGGCAGCGTCGCGAAATCTTGAACATGATCCTCTTTCTCCATTGCCGGGCGACACATCTGATGGTGTTCTGGAGGCGTGCCTGCCCGTGCCCTTGCCCATATAAAAGCCGATATATTCCAGCTACTTGTACGTTAAGACGGTCGAGAAAATCCGCCTAAAGAGCGCCCAGGCGCGAGAATGAAGCCACTGCGAAGGTCCCGAAAATGAGGATGTTATGTCCGCGAGCCGTGGTCTAATGAACCGATGACAGCGCCAGCACCGTTCGATATCCGGATATGATGGATCACGCCGAAGCCCCGACGCCCGTTCCCGATACCATCTTCGATACCGCGCGGATCACGGCGGAGGTCGGCGCATTAGCCGACCGCCAGGCCGGCAACAATGATGCCTTCCGCGCGGCGCTGTCGCACCTGCTCAAGGCCGAACTGGTCAAGGCGCGAGAGGCCGTGCAGGCTACGCTGTTGAAGGACCGGCACGGCCGCCACTGTGCCGAGCGGCTCTGCTTCGTGCAGGACGAGATCATCCGCATCCTGTTCGATGCCGCCACGCATTATCTCTACCGCTCGCCGATTCCATCGGGCGCCGAGCGCATGGCGGTGGTCGCCACCGGCGGCTACGGACGCGGATTGATGGCACCGGAGTCCGACATCGATCTCTTGTTCATCCTGCCCTACAAGCAGACCGCATGGGGCGAGCAGGTTGCCGAAGCGATCCTCTATTGCCTGTGGGACATGGGTCTGAAGGTCGGCCACGCCACGCGCTCGGTCGACGAGTCGATCCGCCAGGCGCGCGGCGACATGACCATCCGCACCGCCATTCTCGAAACCCGCTATCTCACCGGCGACCGTGGGCTGTACGACGAACTGGTGGAGCGCTTCGACAAGGAGGTGGTGCAAGGCACCGCGTCCGAATTCGTCACCGCCAAGCTGGCCGAGCGCGAGGAACGTCACCGCCGCGCCGGGCAATCGCGCTATCTGGTGGAGCCCAACGTCAAGGACGGCAAGGGCGGGTTGCGCGACCTGCACACGCTGTTCTGGATCGCCAAATACGTCTACCGCGTCCGCGACACCGACGAACTGCTGGAGCGCGGCGTGTTCGACGCGCATGAATTCCGCACGTTCCGGCGTTGCGCCGACTTCCTGTGGTCGGTTCGCTGCAACATGCACTTTCTGACCGGGCGTCCGGAGGAACGACTGTCATTCGACTTGCAGCGCGAGATCGCCCAGCGGCTCGGCTACACCTCGCATCCGGGGATGCAGGACGTCGAGCGCTTCATGAAGCACTACTTCCTGGTGGCGAAGGACGTCGGCGACCTCACTGCGATCCTGTGCGCCAAGCTGGAGGACCAGCAGGCCAAGCCGGCCCCGGTGCTGAGCCGGGTGATGGCGCGACTGCGCCCCAATACCAAGCGGCGGCGGGTGCCGGAAAGCGACGATTTCATCATCGACAACAACCGCATCTCGCTGGCGGCGCCGGATGTGTTCCGGCGCGATCCGGTCAACCTGATTCGCATCTTCCGCCTTGCGCAGAAGAACAACCTCGCGTTCCACCCGGATGCGATGCGCGCGGTGACACGGTCGCTGCAACTGATCAACACGCAGGTTCGCGACGATCCCGAAGCCAACCGGCTGTTCATCGAAATCCTGACCTCGGATGACGCCGAGATCGTGCTGCGGCGGATGAACGAGACCCGCGTGCTCGGCCACTTCATCCGCGCCTTCGGCAAGATCGTCGCGATGATGCAATTCAACATGTATCATCACTACACCGTCGACGAGCATCTGCTGCGCTGCGTCGGCTTCCTTCAGGAAATCGAGCGCGGCGGCAACGAGGAATTCGCGCTCGCCTCCGACCTGATGCGCAAGATCCGCCCCGAGCATCGCGTCGTCATTTATGTCACGGTGCTGCTGCACGACATCGCCAAGGGGCGGCCTGAGGATCACTCGATCGCCGGCGCCAAGGTGGCGCGGCGGCTATGTCCGCGGCTCGGTCTCAATGCCGCCGACACCGCGCTGGTGGCGTGGCTGATCGAGGAACACCTGACGATGTCGGGCGTCGCGCAATCCCGCGACCTGTCCGACCGCAAGACCATCGAGAATTTCGCCGCCGTGGTGCAGTCGGTCGAGCACATGAAGCTGCTCACCATCCTCACCACCGCCGATATTCGCGGCGTCGGGCCCGGCGTGTGGAACGGCTGGAAGGCGCAACTGCTGCGCACGCTCTATTATGAAACCGAGCCGGTGCTGACCGGCGGCTTCTCCGAAGTCAATCGCACCCAGCGCATCGAAGCGGCGCAGGCGGAATTCCGCGCCGCCTTCAAGGAATGGCCGGAGGCAGACCTGAACGCTTACATCGCCCGGCATTATCCGGCCTACTGGCTCAAGGTCGATCTGCCGCGCAAGATCCGCCACGCCCGCTTCCTGCACTCGGCCGAGGAAGGCAAACACAAACTGGCAATCAATGTCGGCTTCGACGAGGCGCGCGGCGTCACCGAACTGACCATCCTCGCGCCGGACCATCCCTGGCTATTGTCGATCATCGCCGGCGCCTGCGCGTCGGCCGGCGCCAACATCGTCGATGCGCAGATCTACACCACCACCGACGGGCTGGCGCTCGACACCATCGCCATCTCGCGCGAATACGATCGCGATGAGGATGAAGGACGACGCGCCACACGTATTGGTGACATGATCGAGCAGGTGCTCGATGGCAAATTACGGCTGCCGGAAGTGGTGGCACATCGCGTCGCCAGCCGCACCAAGCTGCGCCCCTTCGTGGTCGAGCCCGAGGTCATCATCAACAACCAGTGGTCGGACCGGCACACGGTGATCGAGGTGTCCGGCCTCGACCGGCCGGGCCTGTTGTATCAATTGACCACCGCGATCTCGAAGCTGAACCTGAACATCGCCTCGGCCCACGTCTCGACCTTCGGCGAGCGTGCCCGCGACGTGTTCTATGTCACCGACCTGATAGGCGCGCAGATCACTGCGCCGACGCGGCAGGCCGCGATCAAGCGCGCGCTGGTGCATCTGTTGACCAACGACTCGGTCGCGGCGTGAACTGGCAGCCGCGTGGATGACTTACGTACCAATCGTTATGCCTTCATGCGCGAGCAGCCAGCGCTTTCGCTCCAGACCACCGCCATAGCCGGTCAACGCGCCAGTTGAGCCGATGACGCGATGGCACGGCACGATCACGCTGATCGGATTGGCGCCATTGGCGTGGCCGACGGCGCGCACCGCTTTCGGCCTGTCGATCCGCACGGCGAGCTTGCCATAGCTGGTGGTCGTACCGGCTTTGATCGTGCGCAACGCCGACCACACCTCGCGCTGGAACGGCGTGCCACCGAACCGGCATCGAACGGCGTCGAGCGCGTCGAAATCGCCGGCGAAATACCGCACAAGCGCCTGCTTGATCGCAGCCGGCGCGTCTCCCTCGATCAGATCGGCGCAACCATATTGCTGGCGCATCAATTCGGCCATGCGATGCTCGTAATCCGCCCAGTCGAGCGTGCACAATTGCCCATCCGCATCGGTGACGAGCAACGCCACACCGATCGGCGTCTCGAAGCGATCCAGATAAAAGCGCTCAGTTGATCTTGCGGGCATCGGCGTATCCGGGAATTGCGTGTTAAGGTCGAAAGGCTCAGGTCTCGATTTGGGGGATGTCATGGCCATGATCGCGAACGTCCTCGTGGCGTTGGTCGCGTTGCTGCACATCTATTTCCTGATCCTCGAAATGTTTCTATGGACCAAGCCGACCGGGCTCAAGACCTTCGGCAACTCGCCCGAGAAGGCGAAGGATTCCGCCGTGCTCGCGGCCAATCAGGGGCTTTACAACGGCTTCCTTGCTATCGGCCTTTTGTGGGGATTGATCCACCCGGTTTCCGGCTTCGGATTCCAGATCAAGGTGTTCTTCCTGCTCTGCGTGATGGCCGCAGGGGGTTATGGCGCCATCAGCGTCAGCCGCCGCATCCTGTTCGTTCAGGCCGCGCCCGCCGCGCTGGCGTTGATCCTGCTTTATCTTTCTTAAATCCACGCCGGCCGGAAACCACGTGACTCCCGACCGCCATGCACGTTTCCCTTTGCATTGGCAAACCGCTTCCGCCACTATCGCCTCAACGACGGCGCCAGCTTTTGCCGAATCGACCGTCGATCGACGCAAGACCGTGTCATACAAAGGGAAGAAATGACGATGAGGGATCGAGTTCTTAGTCTGACTGCCGCGTCCGCAATTGCCATCGCGCTGTCAGCCTCTCCGACTTATGCGCAGAAGAAATACGACCCCGGCGCGAGCGACACCGAAATCAAGATCGGCCAGACCGTGCCGTTCAGCGGCCCCGCCTCGGCCTACGCGACGATCGGCAAGACCCAGGCCGCCTATTTCAAGATGATCAACGATCAGGGCGGCATCAACGGCCGCAAACTCAATCTGATCCAGTACGACGACGCCTACAGCCCGCCGAAGACCGTCGAACAGGTACGCAAGCTGGTCGAGAGCGACGAAGTGCTGCTCACCTTCCAACTGGTCGGCACCCCGCCCAACGCCGCCGTGCAGAAATACCTGAACCAGAAGAAGGTGCCGCAACTGTTTGCGGCGACCGGCGCCTCGCGCTTCACCGATCCGAAGAACTATCCCTGGACGATGGGCTTCAACCCGAACTACCAGTCCGAGGGCCGCATCTACGGCAAGTACATTCTGACCAACTACCCCAATGCCAAGATCGGCATCCTGTTTCAGAACGACGACCTCGGCCGCGATTACGTGACCGGCCTCAAGGAAGCGCTCGGCGACAAGGCCAAGACCATGATCGTCGCCGAGACGTCCTATGAGCTGACTGATCCGACGATCGACTCCCAGATCGTCAAGATCAAGTCGGCGGGCGCCGACCTGGTCTATGATGCATCGACTCCGAAGTTCGCCGCGCAGGCGATCAAGAAGATCGCCGACCTCGCCTGGAAGCCAGTCCACATCCTCGATATCAACGCCACCTCGGTCGGCGCGGTGATGAAGCCGGCGGGCCTGGAGAACTCCAAGGGCGTGATCAGCACCAACTACGGCAAGGACCCGCTCGATCCGGCCTGGAAGAACGACCCCGGCATGAAGAAGTACTTCGAATTCATGGCGAAGTACTATCCGGAAGGCGACAAGGACTCGAGCTTCAACACCTACGGCTACAGCACCGCGCAGCTTCTGGTGCACGTGCTGAAGGAATGCGGCGACAACCTGACCCGCGACAACGTGATGAAGCAGGCCACCAGCCTGAAGAATGTCCAGCTCGATCTGTCGCTGCCGGGCATCGTCGGCTCGACTTCGCCGACCGATTACCGCGTCAACAAGCAGTTGCAGATGATGAAGTTCGACGGCGAACGTTGGGAACTGTTCGGCCCGATCATCGTCGACGACTCCAAGCACTGATCTCCATCAGTCGCCATTGCGAGCAAGGCGAGGCACTCCAGTCTTATTGAATAAGAATGGAGTGCTTCGTCGCTCTCGCAATGACGGACGATCCGACTTCAAACCACAGAATCAATTCGACAAGCCCGGCCGGCGCAACGCATTGACGTTGCGCCGGCCTTGTCTTTTGAAGGCGCCGGTAGGGTTAAGGCCTCATGAAAGCCTTGTTTTACAGGCATTTGGCATCATGCGCGCGCGTTAGCATTAACCTTCATTTAACGCGCCTTTAAACCCCGCCAGCTACCTTGCTCTGACGTGGGGCGGGCGTGTGTGCGTATGGCGTTGCGGGGAAAGAAAAGCAGTCAGCGGAAAGAACCGCAGTTCGGGCTCGGCGCTTCGTTGGCGAGCTTACGGCTGAATATCGCCGACCGCATCAGTATCGCCGGCGACGACAAACCGAAAACGAAAAAGTCCACCAAGCGCGAGACGAGCGGTGGAAACAGCGGCGGCAACTCACGCAAGCCACGTAAGCGCAACGCGCGCGGCGGTTTGCGTCACAAGCTTTACCGTGGCGCCTATTGGGGCGCGGTGCTCGGGCTTTGGGGCGTTATCGCCATCGTCGGCGTGGTGATCTGGGTCGGCGCGCACCTACCTCCGATCCAATCGCTGGAAATTCCGAAACGGCCGCCGACGATCCAGATCGTCGGGCTCGACGGCAGCGTGCTGGCGACGCGCGGCGAGATGGGCGGCGCCAGCGTGGCGCTGAAGGAATTGCCGGCGTATCTGCCGAAGGCTTTCATCGCCATCGAAGACCGCCGCTTCTACAGCCATTACGGCATCGACCCGCTCGGCATCGCCCGCGCGGCGGTCGCCAACCTTCTGCATCGCGGCGTCTCGCAAGGCGGCTCGACGCTGACGCAACAGCTCGCAAAGAATCTGTTCCTGACCCAGGAACGCACCATGCAACGCAAGTTGCAGGAGGCCGAACTGGCGCTGTGGCTGGAGCACAAGCACACCAAGGCGGAAATTCTCGAACTCTATCTCAACCGCGTCTATTTCGGCTCCGGTGCCTACGGCGTCGACGCCGCTGCGCAAAAATATTTCGGCAAGTCCGCGCGCAAGGTGACGCTGGCGGAAGCGGCGATGCTCGCGGGTCTGGTCAAATCGCCGTCGCGGCTGGCGCCGAACCGCAATCCCGAAGGCGCGGAGAAGCGCGCGCAGACCGTGCTGAGCGCGATGGCGGACGCGGGCTTCATCACCGAACAGCAGGCCAAGGCCGCCATCGCCAATCCGTCCTACGCGGTGAAGCCGCCCGGCGCCGGCACCATCAACTACGTCGCCGACTGGATCGGCGAAGTGCTCGACGACCTGATCGGGCAAATCGACCAGAACATCGTGGTGGAAACCTCGATCGATCCGAAGCTGCAAAGCGTGGCGGAAGCCGCCGTGATCGACGAACTCGCCGCCAAGAGCGTCAAGTTCAACGTCTCGCAAGGCGCGCTGGTCGCAATGACGCCGACCGGCGAGGTCCGCGCCATGGTCGGCGGCCGCAACTACGCGGATAGCCAATTCAACCGCGCCGTCACCGCCAAGCGCCAACCGGGATCGGCGTTCAAGCCGTTCGTCTATCTCACCGCGGTCGAGTCCGGCCTGACGCCGGAGACGATTCGTCAGGATGCGCCGATCGACGTCAAGGGCTGGCGGCCCGAGAACTATTCTCACGAATATTTCGGCGCGGTGACGCTGACGCAGGCGCTGGCGATGTCGCTCAATACTGTGGCGGTGCGGCTCGGCCTCGAGGTCGGCGCCAAGAATGTCGTGCGCACCGCGCATCGGCTCGGCATCACCTCGAAACTCGATGCCAACGCCTCGATCGCGCTCGGCACATCCGGCGTGTCGCTGCTGGAACTGACCGGCGCCTACGCGCCGTTCGCCAACGGCGGGCGCGGAGTTTCACCGCATGTCGTCAATCGCATCCGCGCCGAGAACGGCAAGGTGCTGTATCGCCGCCCGCCCGATCCGCGCGATCAGGTGATCGAGCCGCGCTACGTGGCGATGATGAACACCATGATGCACGAAACGCTGGTCAGCGGCACCGCGCGCAAGGCGGAGATTCCTGGCTGGGCCGCCGCCGGCAAGACCGGCACGAGCCAGGATTTCCGCGATGCCTGGTTCATCGGTTACACCGCCAATCTCGTCACCGGCGTCTGGCTCGGCAACGACGACAACTCACCCACCAGGAAGGCCACCGGCGGCGGATTGCCGGTCGAGATCTGGACCCGCTTCATGCGCGCGGCCCATCAGGGCGTGCCGGTCGCGGCGTTACCAGGTGCGCAGTCGAACGGATTGTTTCCGAGTTTCGCATCGGCCCAGCAGGCCAGCATGATGCCCGCCGTTGCACCGAGTGGCGGCGCAGTGAGCAACAGTGGGATGGGCAATAGCGTTGCGCCCGCAGCCACATCACAACGTGCCCCTGTTCAGCCATATCCTGCCCCGCCCCCGCCTGTTCCAGTGAATTCCGGCAACGCGCCGCGACCGGCACACGGTTCGGTACGGCCGGAAGCCGCAAGCGGATTGGATGGCTGGCTGGTGGAGCGCCTGTTCGGCGGCCGGCGCTAATAATGGGCCCCGTCGCCTGCATTACGTTTCACGTTTTTGGAGCGTGATCGGCTTGAATTGAAGCTTGTGCCGTCATCTTGAGGTGCGAGCGAAGCGAGCCTCGAAGGAGCCGCCCTTCGAGGCTGTCGCTACGCCTCCGGGTGACGATCTCAGATTCAGCCTCAGAGAATCATGCTCTCGCAGAACCGCTTTAAGGAGCGGAAGGCCTCATTGCCGGGCTTGATCCGGCAATCCATCCCTCTTCGAAAAGATGGATGCGCGGATCAAGTCCGCGCATGACGGCGGTTGATCCTGCTGCATTCAGTCCGTGATGCCGTAGCGATGCAGGTCGTTGCCGTGAACGTCGAGCCAGGTCTTGGCCTGCTCGACCTTCGGACAGATCCGCGCGACCACTTTCCAGAAGCGCGGCGAATGATTCATCTCGACCAGATGCGCGACCTCATGCGCGGCGAGATAATCCAGCACGAAGGACGGCGCGAGGATCAGCCGCCATGAAAACGACAGCGATCCCGCCGAGGTGCAGGAGCCCCAGCGGCTCGATTGATCACGGATCGACAGCCGCTTCACCCTGACGCCCAGCTCGGCCGCATAATAATCGGCGGCCTCTTGCAGATCGCGCCGCGCCTCGCGCTTGAGAAAATCGTGGATGCGCCGATCGACATATTCCACGCCGCCGGCCACGCAGAGAATTTTTTCGCCGCTGTCGCGCGTCTCCGTCCACACCGTGCCGCGACTGCCGGCACGATGCACGATGCGATGCGCGACGCCGCGCAACGGAACCACGACGCCCGCCTGAAACGGCGCGGCTTTCGGCAAACGTCCCAAACGCGCAGCGATCCAGCCGCCATGACGCTGCGCAAAGTCTTTCGCGTCGGCAATGGTGCCGCGCGGCGGCATGGTGAGAATGGCTTCGCGGTCGCTCGGATGAATCCGCAGCGTGTATCGACGCGCCCGACGATGTCGCCTCAGTCGAATCGCGAAAATCTGCGACCCAAATTTGATGGCAATGGTCGATGGTTCATAGGGACGGCGATAAAGAAGGGCGCGAAAAGCCATGTCTACGGATCCGGCATTCAGGAAGTCGCCGGGATTCTGCCATATCTGCCGCCAAGGAAAGCGGCCCGCGCAAAAACAAATCATTTGCCCAATATACAGGGGGCAACCTGGCAAAATCGCCCTATATCCTGTAGGGAACCAGATCGGAATTTGGTTTAAATGGAAGGCATCGGGGCATCGAAGTCGCGATGCCACATTCATTACTTCGTGGAACACGAAATTCAGATTCAGCTCTTTAATGCAACGATCGGACAATCCTAACAGGATTGCCCGATCGCGATCTCTTCAACTGAACGCCAACTACTCAGCCGCGGCCATCGCCAGTTCGACATGCGACGACGGTTGCGCTGACGCCTGCATGAACGCGGAGATGCGCGGCACGATCTCCTTGCGGAAGCGTGAGCCGTTGAACACACCGTAGTGTCCGACATCCTTCTGCACATAGTGGACACGACGGTTCGCCGGAATCGCGCTGCACAGTCCGTGTGTCGCTTCGGTCTGGCCGAGGCCGGAGATGTCGTCGTTTTCGCCTTCGACGGTCATCAACGCAACGCGCCGCACCTTCGACGGATCGATCGGCTTGCCGCGATGCTTCATCTCGCCCTTCGGCAGCGACTGCTTGACGAACACTTCGTCGACGGTTTGCAGATAGTATTCCGCGGTCAAATCCATCACCGCGAGATATTCGTCGTAGAAGTCGCGATGCTTCTCGACCTTGTCGCCGTCGCCCTTGACCAGATTGTCGAACAGCCGCCGATGCGCGTCGACGTGGCGATCGAGGTTCATGCTGACGAAGCCCGTCAATTGCAGGAAGCCCGGATAGACGTCGCGCATGAAGCCGGGATGCGGGAACGGCACCTTGGTGATGACGTTGCTGCGGAACCAGTCGATGCCGCGCTCCTGCGCGAGATTGTTGACCGCCGTCGGATTGCGCCGCGTATCGATCGGGCCGCCCATCAAGGTCATCGACAGCGGCACATAAGGATCCTTGTCGGCTTCCATCACCGACACCGCCATGACGACGGGCACCGCGGGCTGGCACACAGCAACGACATGGACGTCACCGCCCAGCACATGCAGAATTTCAATGAGGTGATCGACGTAGTCGTTCAAATCGAACCGTCCCGCTGACAGCGGAACCATGCGCGCATCGGCCCAGTCGGTGATGTAGACGTCGTGACCCGGCAGGAAAGCTTCGACCGTACCGCGCAACAGCGTCGCATAGTGGCCCGACATCGGCGCGACGATCAGCACGCGCGGCTGCGGCTTGCTGAGCGGCGCGACAATCCCGCGCTCGAAATGCAGCAGGCGGCAAAACGGCTTTTCCCAGACCGAACGCACCGTGACCGGCACGCGATGGCCTTCCACCTCGGTGAAGTCGAGGCCCCATTCCGGCTTGCCGTAGCGGCGCGTGATGCGCTCGAACAACTCGCAGCCGGCCGAGATCGACTTGCCGAACGTGGTGTGCGACCACGGATTGAGCGGATTCTCGAACAGGATCTTGGTGGCATCCGTGACGGCGCGTGCCGGATTGAGAGAGGCCTGGCCCATCTCATACATCCAGTACATCGGCATCATCATCGCGGAGCCACCCTGAACGGGCAGGGTCGGCGCACCGCCAAATTCACCAATCGGCATCAGCTAATCCCCGAATTGCATTTTGCGTTGCAATAGTGTGACGAGTGCACCGCGGAGCGTCAATCCATCTATTTCGCTAAGCCCCGCGTATCGGCAATTTCATTCTGCCTAAAGCGGGTTAACGGAGGGATTCCATCTCCTGAAGGGCTTTCACGCCCATGGAACCCGTGTCAGACGGTTTCGATTCTCGCCATGTGTGGTTCTGTCACCACACCTAATAAGGCCGCGACGGATGGTCCATACCCACCCCGACCGGCAATGCAGTAGAATCAACGCCATGACCGACACTGCGTTTCCCGATTTCGATCGCCCGCGACGGTATATCCGTCTGGATACCATCCTGAGGTTGCGCTGGCTCGCGGCCCTCGGGCAACTCGCGGCCATCTTCTTCGTGGTCCAGAGCCTCGACTTCGACGTTCCAATCATCCCTTGCGTTGCGATCATCGCGGCCTCGGCTATCGTCACGCTGGCGTTGCAGATCGCCGTCAATCCGATGCAGCGATTGGCACCACGTTACGCGGCGGCGCTGCTCGCGCTGAATATCGCCGAGCTCGCCGGGTTGCTTTATCTGACCGGCGGGCTGGAAAATCCGTTCTCGTTTTTGTTTCTCGGCCCGGTGCTGATTTCCGCAACCGCGCTGCCGACGCGGATCACAATTGCACTCGGCGTCTTCGCCGCGGTCTGCGCCACGGCGCTCGGCTTCTTCCATCTGCCGTTGCCGTGGAATAGCGAGGGACCGCTGGTGCTGCCGCCGGTGTACATGGCCGGCATCTGGCTCTCGATCCTGCTGGCGATCGGCGTTACCAGTCTCTACACGTTTCAAGTCACCGAAGAGGCGCGCAAGCTGACCGACGCTCTCGCCGCAACCGAACTGGTGCTGACGCGCGAACAGCATTTGACCCAGCTCGACGGCCTTGCTGCCGCGGCCGCCCACGAACTCGGCACGCCGCTCTCGACCATTTTCCTGATCTCGCGCGAACTCGAGCAAACCACGCCGCAGGACAGCCCGCTGGCGAGCGACGTCAAAACCCTGCGCGAGCAGGCGCAACGCTGTCGCGATATCCTTGCCAAGATCGCGCAACTGTCGTCGTCAGGCGCGCCGTTCGACCGGATGCCGCTCTCGACACTGATCGAGGAATCGGTCGCGCCGCATCGCGATTTCGGTATCGCCATCAAGATTCATATCGCCGCTTCCGGCGGCGCGGAACCAGCCAGCATGCGCAATCCGGCGATTCTCTACGGCGTCGGCAACATTCTCGAGAACGCGGTCGATTTCGCCCGCACCACAGTCGAAGTCGACGCCCGCTGGAATGACGATATCGTCGAGATCATCATTTCCGACGATGGCCCCGGCATTGCGCCCGACCTCCTGAAACGAATTGGCGAACCCTATCTCACGCGCCGGCGCGGCATGGATCAGACCCATCGCGAGCGGCGCGGCCTCGGTCTTGGCATCTTCATCGCGCGGACCTTTCTGGAACGCTCCGACGCCGAGGTGAACTTTTCCAACCGGACCTTTCCGGAACACGGCGCGGTGGTGCGGATCATATGGCCACGCGCCAGTTTCGAGACCTCGCAGACGGCAAGTGATCCCTAAATGGGGGTAGCCCTTCCTCCCAAGGGAACTCACAACGCTCCACTCGCGACGATATGTGCCCTTGGAATTGCATGGCAGCACCCCATATTCTGAAGATCGACAATCAGGAAAACTCCCGTGACCGCCATTGCCGAACCTGCCGCTGAGACCGACCGCTCGCTGATGATCGTGGAGGATGACAAACCGTTTCTGGAACGGCTGTCGCGCGCGATGGAGACACGCGGGTTCACCGTCACCTCATGCGAGAGCGTGTCGGACGGCTTGAACCATATCGGCAAGTCCGCGCCGGCCTTCGCGGTGGTCGACCTGCGGCTTGGTGACGGCAACGGCCTCGACGTGGTCGCGGCACTGAAGCGCCAGCGGCCGGACGCGCGCGCCATCGTGCTGACCGGCTACGGCAACATCGCCACCGCCGTCACCGCAGTGAAGATGGGCGCCGTGGACTATTTGTCCAAGCCTGCCGATGCCGACGACGTGGTTGCGGCGCTGCTGGCGAGCGGCACCGAGAAGTCGGAACTGCCGAGCAACCCGATGTCGGCGGATCGCGTGCGCTGGGAACACATCCAGCGCATCTATGAGCTGTGCAACCGCAACGTCTCCGAGACGGCGCGGCGACTCAACATGCATCGCCGCACCTTGCAGCGCATCCTCGCCAAGCGCGCCCCGCGCTGACGCGCGGCCTCAAGCCAAATCATCGAAAGCGTACCCCTGCGGATCGATCAGCCGATTGATCCGCTGCGCCGCTGCCATTCCGAACCGCACCGTCATCAACTTGCGCCTCGGCGCCGGCAGCCGGTGTTCCGGCGCTTCGCAATGCAGATGTGCGCCGTAGGCGTCGGCGACGATCAATCCGGTCTCGGCCGGGAAGATCTCGCACGGCAGATCCTGCGGGAACGCGAAGAACAGCCGGTCGCAATGCGCGCGGTACTCTTGCCACTTGTGGTCGGCGCGCAAATCCTCCACCGACGACTTGATCTCGATGATCCAGAGATCGCCGCGGCCGTTGAGCGCCACCAGATCGGCGCGCCGTCCTGACGGTAGCGGCAATTCGCTGATGCAGGAGAAGCCGAGCGACCCCAGCCAGCGCGCAGTGCCGCGCGCCACCGCCAACGCTGTCTGCGACTGGCGGCCATCCGGCGGCGGCACGAGATTGACTGCAATCGATTCCATAATGTTCGAACCCTAACAGATTTCATCACCACACAGCAGCATGAGATCGACTTCGGCGCGGCCGGCCCGTCGCGGAACGTGGTTCCGTGCACCGAAATCGCCTCTCTGGGCACGGGGGTTCGTGCAACTGCGCCTGTCGCAGTTAGTCCTGGAGGCCAAATGACGTTCACTACCACCATTCGTGGTTTCGCGCTGGCGATTGCGGCCCTGCCCCTCGTCGCTATCGCGTCCCCGGCCATCGCCAAGCCAACCATCGAAGTCGCCTTCGTCCTCGACACCACCGGCTCCATGGGTGGCCTGATCGAAGGCGCCAAGCGCAAGATCTGGTCGATTGCCACCGCGATCGCCGACGGCAGCGCCGACGCCGATATCCGCATGGGCCTCGTCACCTATCGCGACATCGGCGACGACTACGTCACCAAGACCTACGACCTCACCACCGATATCCAGGACCTCTACGCCAACCTGCTGGCGGTGAAGGCGCGCGGCGGCGGCGACTGGCCGGAAAGCGTCAACGAAGCGCTCGACGTCGCCATCAACAAGCTGCAATGGACCCCGGGCAGCGAAGCGCGGCGCATCGTCTTCCTGGTGGGCGACGCGCCGCCGCACATGGACTACGCCCAGGACACCAAATATCCGACCACGCTTGCCGTCGCGAAGCAGAAGGACATCGTCGTCAACGCGGTGTTGGCCGGCAACGCGCGCGACACCGAACGCGTGTGGCGCGACATCGCGCAAAACGGCAACGGCCGCTTCATCCCGATTCCACAGGACGGCGGCCAGGTCGTCGTCATCGAGACGCCGTTCGATGACGAGATCATCATCCTGCAAAATGAAATCAACGGCACGGTGATTCCCTACGGCCCGCGCGCGATGCAAAAGCGCACCGAGGAGAAAGCCCGGCAATTGTCCGAGGTTGCCGCCGCGGCGCCCGCTGCCGCGTCCGACATGGCGAGCTATCTTAACAAGCGTTCGGCCGCTTCGTCGGAAGCCATCACCGGCGGCGGCGATCTGGTCAGCGACATCAGTTCCGGCCGTCGCAAACTCGACACCGTCAAGGACGACGAACTACCTGAGACATTGCGCAAGCTGCCGCCGGCGCAACGCTCCGCCATGCTGGACGAGAAACTGAAAACTCGTGCCGCACTCAATGCCAAGCTGGCCGGACTGGTGGCCAAGCGTGACGCCTTTGTCATCGAACAGCGGGCCAAGGCACCGCCGAAGCAATCGTCATTCGACCGCGTGGTGGAAGAAACGCTGAAGAAGCAGATCGCGCGATAGAGCGTCCATCACGATCGAGCCGCGCGAAATTCGCTCGCGGACAAGATGGCATCCTCCAGCTCGGCTGGAGGATGCCATCCCTTGTGACGTACTCAAAATATCTATCGATTTCATCGACGCGTTTACCGGGGATTCATCCAGAATCACCGGCGAGGAACCCGTCGTCGCGAAATTTAATTCGCATTAAGCGGCCATCGGCCAAGCTGCCCCATAAGGTTCTGGTTCTTTCAATTTATTGCTCGATTTTGAGCGGGGCGATGATGACACAACTAATTTTTTCCGGTGTTTGATGAAATCCGGTCCTGCCTCGGAAAATTCCAGATTATCGCGGCTTGTCTGGCCATTCGCCGCACTGATCATTGCCCAGGTCGCGCTTGCGGTCATCAGCCTCGACACGCTGTCATCGGTCCGCGCCTATGTCGCCGGCGAGGCGCTTTGGTCCAAAGGCCAGAAGGATGCCATTTACTATCTCAACCGCTATGCTGAAAGCGGCGATGCGCTCGCCTATCGCCATTACCAGAATGCGATCGCGATCCCGGTTGGCGATCGTGATGCGCGCTTCGCACTCGAGAAAAGCCCGCCGGATCTTGCGGCGGCGCGCGACGGCTTCCTTCGCGGCGGCAACCACCCCGACGACATTTCTGACCTGATCTGGCTGTACCAGAATTTCCGCTACGTCAGTTATCTCGAACGCGCCATCGATCACTGGAAGACGACCGATCCCGCGGTGCAGAGCATCATCGACCTCGCTGCGGTAATCCACAATGACATCGGCAGCGGAACGCTGACGCCGGACGCGATCGAAGCCTACAGGGCGCGGATCGACGCCATCAACGAGCAGATCACGCCGCTCGCGGTCGCCTTCTCCGAAAGCCTCGGCGAAGGCTCGCGCGCCATCAAGAACATTCTTACGATCGTCAATATCTTCGCGGCGGCGCTGCTGATCGCGCTGATGCTGTGGCACACGCGGAAGCTGCTGATGCAGCGCCGGCGTTTCGAATCGGCCTTGAAGGCGGAAAAGGAACGCGCGCAGATTACCCTCGCCTCCATCGGCGACGCCGTGATGTCCACCGACGCCGCCGGCAAACTCGACTACATGAATGCAGCGGCCGAGCTCTTGAGCGGGCAGCAGGCTTCCGACGCAACCGGAATGCCGTTGGCCACCCTGTTCCGCATCGTCGATCAGTCCAACGGGCAGGACAACAATGCCCTCATCGATCAGGCCTCGCCCGATTTTGGGCTGAAACCCAGCACGCAGGTCCAACTGCTGGTGCGCCACGATGGAATCAGCATCCCGGTATCGCTGGTCGCCTCACCGCTGACAATCGACGGCAAACCAGCCGGCGCGGTCTTTGTTTTCCACGATATAACCGATGAGCAGGCATTGATCGGCCGCCTGTCCTGGCAAGCCACGCACGATGCCTTGACGGGTCTGGCCAACCGCCGCGAGTTCGAACATCGGCTCGAAGCGTCGCTCGATCGGCTCGAGCAATCCGGCACGCAGCATATCCTGATGCTGCTGGATATCGATCAGTTCAAAATCGTCAACGATACCTGCGGCCATGCCGCAGGCGACGAACTCTTGCGGCAGGCCACGGCCATTCTGCAGGCGCCCTTGCGCCGCAACGATATTCTGGCGCGTTTGGGCGGCGACGAATTCGCCGTCCTGATTGAGGACTGCAAGATCGATATGGTGACGACGATCGCCGAGCGTCTGCGGCAATCGGTGCAGGATGCCCAGTTCGAGTGGAACGGGCGCGTCTTCAACATCACGGTCAGCATCGGCATGGTGCCGATCACCACGGCCGGCACAAGCCTGGAAGAAACGCTGCGCGCCGCCGACATCGCCTGTTACATGGCCAAGGAAAAGGGCCGCAACCGCATCCAGATCCATCACGCCAGCGACACCGAATTGCAGGAACGCTTCGGCGAAATGAATTGGGTGCCGCGCATCCACACCGCGCTCGAACAGAACCGTTTCCGCCTCTACGCGCAACAGATCCTCGGGCTGTCCGACGAGGTCGAACCCGGCCTGCATGTCGAAATGCTGCTGCGCCTGCAAGACGAAGAGGGCCGCATCGTCACGCCGGACAAGTTCATTCCGCCGGCGGAGCGTTATGGTCTGATGCCGCTGATCGACCGCTGGGTAATCCGCTCGACCTTCGAGGCCATCAATCAAAGGGCAGCGGACCCGGACGCCGAACCGCTCGCCATCTGCTCGATCAATCTCTCGGGCGCCTCGTTCGGCGACGAAGATTTCGCGGACTACGTGCGGGAGCAGTTCAGGATTCACGACATACGCCCGGCCATGATCTGCTTCGAGATCACGGAAACCAGCGCCATCGCCAATCTGGCCAGCGCCCGCAACTTCATCGGCATGTTGCAGCAGATGGGCTGCCGTTTCGCGCTCGACGATTTCGGCAGCGGCATGTCGTCCTTCGCCTACCTCAAGCACCTGCCAGTGGATTACCTGAAGATCGACGGCGGCTTCGTGAAGGACATGCTGACCGACCGGATCGACCGGGCCATGGTCGAGATGATCGCCCGGATCGGCAAGCTGATGGGCATCCTCACCATCGCCGAATTCGTCGAGAACGACGAAATTCTGGAGGCCCTGCGCGAGATCGGCGTCGACTGCGCCCAAGGTTACGGTATCGGCAAACCGCAGCCGTTCGACAGCCTGGAGACCTGTCAGCGCCCGCCGCTTGACGCACGGCGCAAAGTGGCCTGAACCTTCTCACGCAACGGCCTGTCAGCCAGACTGACGTAAACCTACGCCCCTTCCGATTTTGCGGCGCCCTCATAACGCCCCTTGGCGAAGTCGTAAAAATCGGCATTGTGCAGGGCATGACAAACGCTTCCGACGACAATAAGCCCAAGGCTGGCGCCACCATCATCCCCGTCACCCCGTTTCAGCAGAATTGTCTGCTGCTGTGGTGCGAGAACTCCCGGCGCGCGGTGGTGTTCGATCCCGGCGGGGACGTTCCCGCCATTGCCGATGCCATCAAGAAAATCGGGGTGACAGTCGAGCAGATCTGGCTGACCCACGGCCACATTGATCACGTCGGCGGCGCGGCGGAATTGCGCGATACGTTCAACGTTCCCATCGTCGGCCCGCATATCGACGACAAATTCCTGCTCGATCATGTCGTCGAGAGCGGTGCCAGTTTCGGCATGACGGGCGTGCGGAATTTCACGCCCGACCGCTGGCTGAGCGAGGGTGACAAGGTCGCGCTGGGCGAGATGACGTTCGACGTCCTCCATTGCCCCGGCCATTCGCCGGGCAGTGTCGTGTTTTTCAATCGCGACATGCGGTTTGCCCATGTCGGCGACGTGCTGTTCAACGGCTCGGTTGGCCGTACCGACCTGCCTGGGGGCAGCCATGCGACGCTGATCCAGTCCATCACCGATAAACTGTTGCCACTGGGGGATGACGTGCAGTTCATCTGCGGCCACGGGCCGGGCTCCACCTTCGGCCATGAGCGCCAGACCAACCCGTTCCTGAACGACGCGATGTAATTCGCCGCTGAAGGGCGCTCAACTTAGCGCAAGTGTGGCGTAGCCCAATCCTCGATCTGCGATGAGCCGATCACCTGCTTGGGCTGATACGGATTGAGTGTCCCCGCGGTCGCCGACCAGCCCTTGGCCACGATCTCACGAGCGAACGCCTTGGCATCCGCTTCGGTCTTAAAGGTCCGCGTCGAACGCGCCGCTCCGGCGATGCGATCGTCGGAGTTCAGGGTCTTGTCGGGGCCGAATGCCACGTACCAGATATCAGGACTCGTCATCAGCCGGTAACGTCGATTGCGGCGAAAAGTTTCATCGCCGCAATTCTGCCGACAGGCTGTGGCGAAAACGCGCCGATCATGTGAGGGCGCCGGGAAGATCACCCGAGCAATCTTCCCGGCGATGACGATCTATTCCACAACTTCAACGATGCGCCGCGTGCGCGGATCAACCAACACGGTACGATCGTTCACGACCGTATACCGGTAACCTCGCACGCCATATTCCGGCGGCACCTCGTAATAGGTCACCCCGTGTTCAGGCAGCACCACGCCGACGCGAACGTCCTCACGGTAGTGATAGGACGGCCGATGCTGTTCCACTACGTAGCGGTGGAAGCGCGGACGTTGATCGACGCCCAAAACGCCTGCAACACCACCAACGACACCGCCGATAGTCCCGCCAACCACGGCGCCGAGGGGACCCGCCGCGCGCTCGCCTTCGCGCGCGCCCTGTTCAATGCCACCCGGTACGCCTTGCGCCTGCGCCATCACAGGCATCGCGACAATGGCAAGGAGCGCGGCGGTTCTGATCAAACGACGATTCATGAATGTCCTCCTCTGTAACAACCGGAGCATTCAAGCGACGACAAGACCATTCGTTCCGGTGCCGCGACAATCGCGATGGCCCCATGCGTCATGAAAATTTCGGGAACAAAATCGCATCATCGCGCCGGAGCACGAACCGATTTCAGGTCACGCCCGGGCGCCGCGCGCTGCCGCGCCGAAGACCATCATCACACCGGTGAGCATCACAATCGATTCGAACATTCCGTGGAATCTCCTTGGGCCGAAAATTCCACGAAGCCGATTTCACAATACCAGACAAGACGAGGAGGCCATGGCGACTGGCCGCAGCCGGAATCGCCGTCTTGCATTAAACTTTTTGAATCGTGGGACGACGACTTCTGTTGGTGTCAGCCCCACGGACCACGCCGCGTCGCCTGGCCGCCCCACGGACCACCCGGACGCGGCGGCGCGGGCCGCGGCGACGGCGGCGGAGCGAAGCCGCCATCGCCGAGTTGCGCGGAAAGCTGGTGCAAGGCCGCGATGCGATTCGCCGTCGAGGGGTGGGTAGCGAACAGGTTATCCATGCCCTGCCCCGACAGGGGGTTGATGATGAACATGTGCGCGGTCGCCGGCGCGCGCTCGGCATCCTCGTTCGGCACCTGATGCGCGAAATTCTCGATCTTCGACAGCGCTGAGGCGAGCCACGTCGGCTGGCCGCAGATGCGCGCACCCATCTCGTCGGCGGCGTACTCGCGGGTGCGGCTGATCGCCATCTGCACCAGCATGGCGCCGAGCGGCGCGAGGATCATCATCGCCAGCGAGCCGATGATGCCGGTGCCGTTGTTATTGCGGTTGCCGCCGAAGAACATGCCGAACTGCGCCAGCATCGAGATCGCGCCGGCAATCGTCGCGGTGATGGTCATCAACAGCGTGTCATGATGCTTGATGTGCGCGAGTTCATGCGCAATCACGCCGGCGAGTTCCTCGCGGCTCAGCGACTGCACCAGGCCGGTGGTCACCGCGACGGCGGCGTTCTGCGGATTGCGACCGGTGGCGAAAGCGTTCGGCTGCGGATTGTCCATGATGAAGACGCGCGGCATCGGCAGCTCGGCGCGTGCCGCAAGCTCGGCAACCATCCGGTGCAGGTCGGGCGCGGTGCGCGCGTCGACCTCATGGGCGCCGTACATCGACAGCACCATGCGATCCGAATTCCAGTACGCGAACAGGTTCGTGCCTGCCGCGATCACCAGCGCGATCATCGCACCGCCCGCGCCGCCGATCAGATAGCCCACGCCCATGAACAGACCAGTCAGGCCCGCCAGCAGGATCGCGGTGCGCAAATAACTCATCGGTCCCTCCAGTCGCCGCGCGGCCGGCGCGGCACCCGCTTCAGATGGGAATGGCAGGCGGACCTGCGCAAGGGAAACCGCTGCGGCGGCGCGTCGCGGCATCCTGTGCACTGGCTGGCCGGACAACACAGGCTGGTTTGTAAGCCGGCCTTGCAAATTGCAGCGCGGAGCCTCAGCTTTTCCCGAATCGAGGAGGACATGTGATGTCGATGCAAGGTTTGGCCGCGCCTGTAATGGCGGCGCCGCTGTACCCGCCGAAACGGCAGGCACTGGCCCATATCCCCGGCGACGAAGGCTGGCCGATCATCGGCCGCACATTCTCGGTGTTGGCGGACCCCAGGGGCGAGGTGGAGCGAATGGCCGCCGCCTACGGCCCGGTCTACCGCAGCCGCGTGCTGGGCGAGACCAGCCTGAGCCTGCTCGGCCCCGAGGCCAACGAACTGGTGCTGTTCGACCAGACCAAGCTGTTCTCTTCCACCCACGGTTGGGAGCCGATCCTCGGCCGGCTGTTTCCGCGCGGGTTGATGCTGCTCGATTTCGAGGAACACCGGCTGCACCGTCGCGCACTGTCGGTGGCGTTCAAGTCCGGGCCGATGAAATCCTATCTCGCGCAGCTCGATGCCGGCATCGCCGCGCGCGTCACGCGCTGGCGGCAGCAACCGCCGGGCGCGATGCTGTTCTATCCGGCGATGAAGCAGTTGACGCTCGATCTCGCCGCCACCTCGTTCCTCGGCACCGACATCGGCCCCGAGGTCGACGAGGTGACCGCCGCCTTCATCGACATGATCGCCGCCTCGGTGTCTCCGGTCCGCACGCCATGGCCCGGCACCCAGATGGCGCGCGGGGTCAAGGGACGCGCGCGGATCGTCGAATACTTCTCGCGGCAGGTTCCGATCCGCCGCGAGAAAGGCGGCGACGACCTGTTCTCGCAACTGTGCCGCGCCACCCACGACGACGGCGCGCTGCTCTCGACCCAGGATATCGTCGACCATATGAGCTTCCTCATCATGGCCGCGCACGACACGTTGACCTCGTCCCTGACCTCGTTCGTCGGCGTCATCGCCGCCAACCCGGAATGGCAAGAGAAGCTGCGCGACGAGGTGATGGCACTGGGCCTTGCTCGCGACGAGCCGATCAGCTTCGACAAGCTGGAGGCGATGCCGCTCGCGGAAATGGCTTTCAAGGAAGCGATGCGGATGAAGCCGCCAGTGCCGTCGATCCCGCGCCGCGCCACCCGCGATTTCAGCTTCATGGGTTTTGCGATTCCCGCGGGCACGCTGGTCGGGGTCAATCCGCTCTACACCCACCACATGCCGGAGATCTGGCCAGAACCAGACGTCTTCAATCCGCTGCGTTTCACCGAGGAGGCGCAGCGCGGCCGCCACCGCTTTGCCTGGATTCCGTTTTCGGGCGGCGCGCATATGTGCCTCGGCCTTCACTTCGCCTATATGCAGGCGAAGTGTTTCGTGCGGCATTTCGTGCAGAACCTCGACGTTTCGCTTGAGCCCGGTTACAAAGCTTCATGGCAGATGTGGCCGATTCCGAAACCGAAGGACGGCCTGCGCGTGCTGCTCACGCCGAGATGACAGCCGGCCGCGTTGATACCGTGAGTTAATAATCGTTGGCCATCGCATCCGACATCGCTTCCCAGCCGCGCCAGTTTCCGCGAGGGGTAACTGTCGTGCGGCAATCGTCGCGCGGCGCCGCCTCCGCACCCGATGCCAATTCCTTCGCCGACATCGCGACGTGGCTGCTCAAGGGCGCGGCGCGCGAAACCGAAATGCTGCTGCTGTTCGAGTCTTTCCTGTGGCGCCTGATCGCCGCCGGCGTACCGCTCGACCGCGCCAGCCTGCACATCGGCACGCTGCATCCGCAACTGCTCGGCTTCGCCTGGAACTGGCGGCGCGAGGATGCCACTTGCTACGAAGTGAAGGTGCAGCATTCGACGTCGGAAACCGACAGCTTCAAGCTCAATCCGTTGGCGCGCATCTTCACCACCGGCGAACCGCTGCGGCGCAACCCGCAAAGCGCCGAGGCGCAGGCCGAATTCCCAATGATGACCGAGTTCGCCGACGCCGGCCTCACCGATTACGTGGCGCTGCCGTTCAGCAGCGGCGCCGGTTATCGCCACGCCATGACACTGGCGACGAAGCATCCCGGCGGCTTTCCGCACGCGGCGGGACCGGAGGTCAGGAACGTGCTCGACCTGTTCGCACTGCATGTCGAGCGACACATTGCCCAACGGATCGCCGAAAACGCCGTCAATGCCTATCTCGGCGAGGTTGCCGGCGCCAAGGTGTTGAGCGGCTCGATCAAGCGCGGCAACGGCGAGGCGATCCACGCGGTGATCTGGGTGTCGGACCTGCGCGGCTTCACCACGCTGTCGGATCACTTGTCCGGCGCCGACATGATCGTGCTGCTCAATGCCTATTTCGAGACGCTGGCCGGCGCAGTGCTGGCGCATGGCGGCGAGGTGTTGAAGTTCATGGGCGACGGGCTGCTCGCGGTATTTCCGATCGGCGCGGAGCGGAATGCTAAGGCGGCGGCGCGCGCCGCGCTCGCCGCTGCCCAGCAGGCGATGCGCGATCTCGACGCGCTCAATGCCGGCGCGCTGCCGCAGCTCACCAACATCGACGGCTGGCATCCGTTGCGCACCGGCATCGCGCTGCATGAAGGCGAAGTGTTCTTCGGCAATATCGGCGCGCCGGATCGGCTCGATTTCACGGTGATCGGCCCTGCGGTAAACGAAGCGAGCCGCGTCGAAGCGCTGCAAAAGAAACTCGGCCGCAGCATCCTGATTACCGAAGCGGTGGCGCGACATCTCGATCACGCGCTGGATCATCTCGGCGAACACGAACTGCGCGGCGTGTCGTTACCGGTCGCGGTCTATAGTCCGCGCAACATTGGAGAGAGAGACTAACTGAGGTTTGACCTGCCTCTTGTGTCCGTGAAAACTTTTTGACCTACTCCAGAAACGTCGTCAGCTCCGCGCCTTCGTCCGCGACAAATACCGCGATCAGTTCCGCGGGCTCGGTGGCGCTGGCATTCGCCGACACCAGATGCGTGGTACCCGGCGGCTCGAAGAACGATTGCCCGACTTTGAACACTTCGACCGGCCCGCCGCCAAGCTGCGAGCGAATGGCGCCTTGCGTCACATAAGCCGTCACTGTCCCTGAATGCCGATGCGCGCGTGTAAAGCCGCCCGGCCCATAGAATACCCGAACGATGGTGACGCGCTTGCCCGGCACATTCGGCAGAGCATGGGATGCAATCACCTCGACCTTGTCGAGCGGGCTCGACGCACCGGCATCGTTGACCGAACACAACGGCGCAAGCACATTGGAGACGGCATCCATCGCCGTCGGCAATACCTTGGCGATTACCCCCGCGCAAGCGAGCCCGGCCACGACGGCAGGGCCCAGCCGCCAAGCGCCACGCTTATCCGGCATCATCCCAGTCATGGTCGACATGCACGATCCTCCGCCAGAGCAGAAACGGGTCGGTGCAAGCTACGCCGGTCTCGCCACGGCTTCAATGCGATTGGTTCGACGAGGACCAGATCAAGTGAACCGTCATTGCGAGCGAAGCGAAGCAATCCAGAAAGCCACGAAGCAAGAACTGGATTGCTTCGTCGCTACGCTCCTCGCAGTGACGGGAAAACGACCGGTCGAGCGCGGGTCCTACGCGACCTCACCCAACAACTTACGCAGGCCGACATAACCTTGCTGTTGCTGGGTCCAGTTGCGGCCGCCGATGACGCCGCCGTCGATCACCAGATCCGCGCCGTTGATGAAGGAGGACTCATCGCTGGCGAGAAACGCCGCCGCATGCGCGATGTCGTCGGGAATGCCCGCGCGCGGTATCGGTTGTGCCGATTTGAACAGACCCTCCAGCACATCAGCCTTGCTATCGGCCGCACCTGACTCAAGACCCATCGCCTTGGCAAGAATGCCGGTGGCGATCGCGCCCGGCGATATGCTGTTGACGCGAATGCCGGCCTCGCCCAACTCCATCGCCACGCATTTGGTGAAATGAATCACCGCCGCCTTGGCCGCACCATAGACCAGCGACGACGAATAGCCGGCGAGATGCCCGGCGATGCTGCCGTTGTTGATGATGCTCCCCGAACCTTGCCGGCGCATATGCGGCGCGGCGTGCTTCATGCCGAGCATGACGCTGCGCACCAGGGTCGCCATCGCGGCGTCGAACTGCGCAACATCGAGCCCCTCGATGCCGCCCGTCTGCGCCGGTCCGCCGGCGTTGTTGAACAGGCAATCGATGCGGCCGAACGTTTCCACCGCATGCGAGATCAGCGCCTTCATCTGCGCCTCGTCAGTCACATCGGTCTGCTTGAACTTGCAATTCGCGCCGAGCTTCTTCGCCAGCGCCTCGCCTTCCGCCGCGCGCCGCCCGGCCGCGACCACCTTCGCGCCTTCCGCCACGAAAATTTCCGCGGTGCGCCAACCGATGCCGCTGGTGGCGCCCGTGATCACCGCCACCTTGCCGTCAAGCCGTCCCATGTCGTCTCTCCCTGATTGACCTTTGTGTTGCTGGCATCGATCATAGCGGACGCCGAGACGGCATCAACCAAGCGAAAACGCTGCACAGACCTGTCGGCACGGGGAGCGAACGCATGACAGCACAGAACAAGACCGCTTTCGGCGGCACCATCGGCAAGACCATTGCGGATTCGAAACCATGGTGGCCGACGCCCGCGCCCCCGCCGCAGGGCGCGCCCAACATTCTGGTGGTGCTGTTCGACGATGTCGGCTTCTCGGATTTCGGCTGCTACGGCTCCCCGATCAAGACGCCGACCATCGATGCGCTGGCCGCGCAGGGCCTGCGCTACACCGGCTTCCACACCACCGCGATGTGTTCGACCACGCGCGCGGCGCTGCTCACCGGCCGCAATCATCATTCGGTCGGCGTCGGCTGCCTCGCCAATTTCGACAGCGGCTATCCGGGCTATCGCGGCAAGATCGCGCGCGAGGCCGGCACGCTGGCGGAGATGCTGAAGGCGCACGCCTATCGCAATTACATGGTCGGCAAGTGGCACGTCACGCCGCTAACCGAAAGCGGCGCCACCGGCCCGTTCGACGGTTGGCCGCTCGGACGCGGCTTCGACCGCTTCTACGGCTTCCTCGACGCCGAGACCGATCAATATGCGCCCGAGCTTGTCGCCGATAACACGCATATCGATCCGCCGGGCACTTACGCCGACGGCTATCACCTCACCGCCGATCTGGTCGATCAGTCGATCCGCTTCATTGCCGATCACATGGCGGACCGGCCTGATCTGCCGTGGCTGACGTGGCTCGCCTTCGGCGCCTGCCACGCACCGCATCAGGCCCCGACCGATATCATCAAGAGTTACGACGCGACGTTCGCCCATGGCTGGGACGTCGAGCGCGAGCAACGCATGGCGCGTCAGAAGGCAATGGGCATCGTGCCGCCCGAAACAAAGATGCCGCCGCGCAATGACGGCGTCAAAGCGTGGGATGCGCATACACCGGACGAGCAGCGTGTATTCACCCGGCTGCAATCCGCCTTCGCGGGGATGCTCGACCACGCCGATCAACATCTGGCGCGGTTGATCGCCTTCCTCGACAAGACCGGCGTGCGCGACAACACCCTGATCATCGTGATGTCCGACAACGGCGCCAGCCAGGAGGGCGGCCCGCTCGGTTTTATCAACGCGATGGGACCGTATAACTTCCGGCCCGAACCGATGCCCGAAAAGCTGCAACGCATCGACGACATCGGCGGCCCCGATACGCACACCAACTTTCCGCACGGCTGGGCGATGGCGTCGAACACGCCGCTGCGCCGCTACAAGCAGAACACCCACGGCGGCGGCATCCGCGATCCATTCGTGCTGAACTGGCCGAAGAAAATTCCAGCGACAGGCGAGTTGCGCCATCAGTTTGTCCACGCCAGCGACCTGACGCCGACGTTGCTGGACTTGACCGGCCTCGCCGCGCCGAGCGCAATCAACGGCGTCGTGCAGATGCCGTTGGAAGGCGAGAGCTTTGCCCGCAGTATTGCAAACGCGTCAGCGCCGTCGCGCACCAAGCCGCAATATTTCGAGATGTTCGGCCATCGCGGGCTGTGGCACAACGGCTGGAAAGCGGTCGCCTATCATCCGCCGGGCACGCCGTTCGACAACGACACATGGGAGCTATTTCATCTCGACCGCGACTTTTCCGAGGTCGACGATCTCGCCGCGAAGCAGCCCGAGCGTCTCGCCGAACTGATCAAGCTCTGGTGGCGCGAGGCGGAAGCCCACAATATGCTGCCGCTCGACGATCGCTTCGGTCCGCGTTTCGCCGAGAACGCCGCGCGCTTTCACGGACCACGCAAGAATTTCGTATTTCACGCCGGCATGGGCCACGTCCCCACCGACGTCGCGCCCGACGTGCGCAGCCGCAGCTACACCATCGAGGCCCATGTCGAGATCGACGATCCCGATGCCGAGGGCGTGCTGATCGCCCATGGCGACGCCACCTCCGGCTACAGCCTTTATATAAAGGCGCGGCGGCTGGTGCACGACCTCAACATCGGCGGTCATCATCATATCGTCACCTCGGAACGTGAAATCACGCCTGGCGCGCATCGGCTCGGCGTCCACGTCGAACGGTTGCGCCGCACGACGCCGCCAGCGCTCGGCGCCCGCACCGGCGTGTCCGAATATCGCCTGCTGATCGATGGCGAGCCGGCCGACGCGATGCAGACCCAACTCGGCTTTCACAACCTGATCTCATGGTCCGGCCTCGATATCGGCCGCGATCGCGGCAGCCCGGTGTCGTACTACGACGCACCGTTCGAATTTTCCGGAAAGCTGCTGCGGGTCGAGGTGACGATGTACGACGACCAGGACCTCAACGGCGACGGCGTCGGCGACGCCGAGATGGCGCGGCAATAGGTATAGTTGTGCGGGTCGCGCACCGCGACCGGTTGAGATTCAAGGTAAAATTTTTCCGACGACGCGCCGAACATACGCTCGATTAACTATTTCACTGGATGGTTGCCCAAGGACGTCTTGACTCAGCAGGGCGTCCTACCCTGTGCAGTGGAGTCACCATGCGTCAGTTTCCGGTTCTCGTCGTCGCGGCCGCTGTTGCGACCGTTGCAACCGTCAGCGTCATCGCGGTCACGGCTAAGCATTACCTCGGCTCAACCGCCGTCGAGACGGCCTCAAACGCGAAGCCGGAACTGACCACCGGCTCCATCGACAAGCGCTGGCCGAAGCCCGGCGTCGAGCGCCAGACCGCAGCCGCCGAACCGGCCCCGCAGGTCTCAGCCGCGGAAGCCGCGCCCAACCCTCCCGCGCCTGAAAAAAACCTCGCGGCTGCCAAGCCGGCCTGCAATATTCCGGGCGCCATGGGCGTTTCGCGCACGGTGCAGATCGACACCACCGGCGGCCCCGGCTTCGGTATGTCGCAGTATCGGGACTACGATTTCCTGCAACCCGGCGAAGTGGTGTTGACCTTTGACGACGGCCCCTGGCCGGTGACGACGCCGATGGTGCTGGCTGCGCTGAAGGCCGAGTGCCTGCAGGCGACTTTCTTCAATATCGGCGAACATGCGATGTGGCACCCGAGTGTGCTGAAGCAGGTGATCGCTGCGGGCCATACGGTCGGCACACATACCTGGTCGCACAAGAACCTCGCGCACAAATCGTTTCAGGACGCCAAGGACGAGATCGAGAAAGGCATCAGCGCGGTATCGATGATGGCCGGCGGCCCGGTCGCGCCATTCTTCCGCTACCCGCAACTGCGGCAGACCCCCGAACTCAAGGCCTATCTCGCCCAGCGCAACATCGCGGCGTTCTCGATCGACATCGACTCGCAGGACTTCAAGATCAAGAACCCCGACCAACTCGTCACCTCGATCATGACGCAGTTGAAGAAGAAGCAGAAAGGCATCATCCTGATGCACGACCTGCATAAATGGTCCGCGGCCGCGGTGCCGCAACTGCTCGTCCAACTCAAGGCGAACGGCTACAAGGTGGTTCACCTGCGGCCGAAGGGAACGCTGACCACACTGCCGGAATACGATGAGATGATCGCCAAGCTGGCGCAGCCGGTGCGCTCCAGCAACGCCCGCGACATCTCGGCGGTGGTGCAAACAGTCGACTGACGGCCGGGAGCTTCCCGACGCTCAGAACGCGGCTCTAAGCGCGAAACAAGGTATTCCGGCTCGAAACGGCGGCTGAAGGCACCCCTTCGGCCGCCGAAACCTTGCAGCCCCCGTTGCCCGGCCCGATCCGATCGGCTAAACAACGGCTCACGCACCCGTAGCTCAGCTGGATAGAGCGTTGCCCTCCGAAGGCAAAGGTCACACGTTCGAATCGTGTCGGGTGCGCCAATCTGGCACTGTCGGACCCGCAAGGAACTGCAGTTCGCCAAAGGCCCCGCTCTGAGCAAGTCGATTTCTCCACACGCATCTACCTCGTCGTGCGTTCTCGGGATCATAGAGCGAGACCCTGTTTCGACAGGATCAAAACGAGACCCCAGTTTCTTGTTTGACGCATTTTTTCTTTATGTGAACCGGCATCCACCTCGCTCGAAAATGCCTTGTGCGTCCCGCATATTTGCGCGTGCCTAAAGCTGACCAAGCTCCCGGCTGGGTTCATTGCTTGTGCAGGCGCCGCAGCAAGAGCGATCAAATCCAGCGCCCCCGGACCAAGCAAACTAGCGCACGGTCCCTAGCGTCGTGGCCGATGGATCGCAGGTCAGCATCGCTTCGAAGATATCCAGAATATTCTCAAGGGTGAACGATCTGTCCCACAATCGGCTTCCCTTCGATTGTCGCGATTCAAGAGCGGCCTCGCGCGCGGACAAGATCGCGTTCGCCGAGATCGAAAATATCGAGAGCCGCTGCTCGATCAGCGCCGGCGGAATGCGGATCATCTGCTTCAAGTAATCGAAGCAGGCGATGTAACCTGCGTTCCACTTGTTGTTGAGCGCCGCCAACAGAGCCTCTCGGTTGGTGGCCTGAAGGTTCGATGTGAAGCGGATGTAGCCGCGCCACTGTTCGTTATCTTCAAGTTCGATGACCGGAACGACAAGCACTTCCAGCACTTCGCGAATCGTCGATGGTCCTCCCCGTAACCTGAGGTCGCGCAGCATCTGCTGCCGTCTGGCATTCAGCACCGCAGCGCCGTCGATCACGAGTTCTCGAACCAAATCTTCCTTGGAGCCGAAGTGATAGTGCAATGCTGCGTTGTTGCGGACACCTGCGGCCGTCACGATCTGTTGCACCGTAACGCCGTCGACCCCTTGGCGCGCGAACAACTGGCGTGCCGCCATCTTCAGTTGATTCTTGGTGTGAAACGAAGGCGCCCGGGGCGGACGTACCCGTCTTGACTTCGTGGCCGTCTCTGTCATGTTAAGTTAAATCACTTAATAATGGAGGGATGGACATGCGCGTGCTCATCGTCGGTGGCGGTATTGGTGGATTGACGGCCGCCATTGCTCTTCGCCAGCAAGGTATCGAGGCGATTGTCCTTGAGCAAGCGGCGGAGATGAGCGAGATTGGAGCCGGCATCCAGATCGCCAGCAATGCCGTGATCGTTCTGCGCCAGCTTGGGCTGGAGGGTAGGATCGATTCAGTGGCGGTTAAGCCGCAAACTTACGACTATCGCGATCTGCAAACCGGGCGGCGCGTATTCCAAGCGATCCTCGGCGACACCGCGGCCCAGCACTATGGCGCGCCGATGTACAACATTCATCGCGCCGACCTGATCAACATCCTTTACGATGCGCTCCCGCGCGAATGTATCCGGCTCGGCGCCCAATGCACCGGCATTTCGCAAACCGCGGATAGCGCATCGGTGCATTTGAAATCGGGTGAAGTGCTGACCGGCGACGTCGTTGTCGGTTGCGACGGCATTCACTCGGTGGTTCGCCGGCATCTGCGTGGCGACGAAGAAAAGCACGATGCCCGCATCCTGATGTGGCGCACGCTGATCCCCGCCCACGAACTCGAAGGGTTGGAACTCGGAGAGAACGGCAATTATTGGTTCGGGCCGGGCCGGACGCTGATCACCTATTGGGTCAGACCGAAGAAACTTTACAGCATCCTGGCATCGGTGCCGGCAAGCGAAGTGCATCGTGAGTCCTGGGGCGATAACGGAGATATCGATGAGATGCTCCGCTCGTTCGCGGATGCCGAGCCACGCGCACGCGCGATGCTGGAGAAGACCAAGACCGCTTTTATCACCGGCATGTACTATCGCGATCCGATCGACAATTGGACCTCGGGTCGGATCACGCTGTTGGGTGATGCTGCCCATCCGATGGTGCCGTTCCTCGCGGCGGGCGCGGGTCAGAGCATCGAGGATGCATGGACCCTCGCCCGCGTGCTGGCGCGAAACCCGGATAACATTCCGAACGCGCTGCTCGAATACCAGGAGCGACGCCTGCCCAGAACAACGCGCATCCAGGCCGGCGCGCGCGCCGCTGTCAAACTGATGCACGAATCCGACGATCAGCGGATCAAGGGACGGAACGGCCGCTGGAAGGGGATGGAACGTATCGATCCGATGGCCGAGACAAGCTGGGGACTGGCCTGGAACTATAATGTCGTCAAAGCCGTCGAGGGACCTCCAGGCGAAGTCTTGAACGTGATCGGCCTGCGCGAGGGAAAACGCCTGCATCGGCCAGAAGCGCAACAGGCGTTCAGTCTCTGGAAGAACGCCTTCAAGCCGGAGGATGTCGCTCGCGGGCATGATGGGTTGCGGGAGGCGTATGACCGCTTCCTGATGACGAATTTCCCATTGCCGGATTCAGCGGAGGCTGTCCCGCTGGAATTGGGAGACGTGAGGGCATGGCGCGTCAGCGCTGGCGATTCTCACAATGGTAAGGTCATCCTTCATTTTCATGGCGGCGGTTACATGATCGGATCGGCTAAGGGGTCGCTCGAATACGCCTCCCGGTTGGCCAAAGCTGTCGGTGGCATCTGTTACACGGTCGATTATCGACTTGCGCCGGAACACCCATATCCTGCGGCGATCGACGACGCGATCGTTGCTTATCGGTGTCTTCTCAATCAGGGCGTTTCGGCCAATTCGATCCTGCTCTCTGGCGAATCGTCCGGAGCAGGCCTTGCCATCGCGCTGGCGATTGCCATTCGCATGGCCAACTTGCCACGTCCGGCCGGAATCATTGCGGCAGCGCCATTCGCGGACCTGACGCTGTCGGGAGATAGCATCAAGACGTTCAACGGCAACGACCCCGCGGCCAATCGCGATCTTCTGACATATATGGGTGCATCCTATTTTCAGGGACACGAGCCGACCGATCCGCTCGTATCTCCATTGTTCGGGGACCTCACTGATCTTCCGCCGATCTTCCTCACCGCCTCACAGGGCGAAATGCTGCTCAACGATACGACGCGGCTTGCGGAAAAGGCGGAACGCGCCGGCGTCGACGTCACCCTGAAGATCGTAGACGACTCGGTGCACGTCTATCCGATCTTTCCCTTCCTGCCTGAAACACAAAGCACGATGAGCGATATCGCCAATTGGTCGGCGCGATGTTTCAGACGGAATGCATCCGAGCGGGATGTCGCGGCAGAATAGCCCGACGGCCGTAACGCATCAAAACAATCAGACCATTCAGTGAGGAAACTATGAAGACGTTGACACAGGCGTGCGCCGTAGCCGCGGCGTGCCTCACGCTCGGATCGTTCGCAAGGGCTGAGCAGGTAACCAATATCTCCGATAACGTTGTTCGCATCGGCGTTCTCACGGATATGAGCGGCGTGTTCTCGGATCTGGCCGGGCCGGGCGCGGTGACCGCCGCCCAGATGGCGATCGACGATTTCGTCGCCGACGCCAAGCCGGCATTCAAGATTGATCTTGTGACGGCGGATCACCAGAACAAGGCCGATACCGCCACAGGTATCGCACAGCAATGGTATGACACGGGAGGCGTCGACCTTATCACCGAAACGATCAATTCGGGTGTGGCGCTAGCCGTTTCCGGCGTGGCAGAAGCCAAGAACCGGATGCTGATCGTCACAGGCTCCGGCTCCACCCGTTTGACGAACGAGCAGTGCTCTCCCAACACAATCAGCTATAGCTGGGATACTTACTCCTATTCGCGAGGCCAAGCTCGCATCGTCAAGAGCATGGGGTTGGATACGTGGTACTTTGTCGCTGTCGATTACGCGCTCGGCAAATCCCTGGTTGCGGAGGCAACCGAAGCGATCAAGGCATCCGGCGGCAAAGTTGTCGGCACCGTCTATCATCCGATCGGTACCGCTGATTTTTCGTCTTTCCTGCTTCAGGCTCAAAGCTCGAAGGCCAAGGTCATCGGCCTCGCCAACGCCGGCGCCGATCTTTTGAATTCGATCAAGACGGCAAAGGATTTCAATATTGCTCCCGCGCAAACGATCGTCCCGCTGGTCGGCACCATTACTGAAGTCAACGCACTTGGCGCAGCGACTGCGCAAGGCATGCTGTTGATCGAGCCGTTCTATTGGGACCTGAATGACACGACACGCAAGTGGAGCCAGCGCTTCTTCGACAAATTCGGAAAGATGCCAAACTTTGTCCAAGCCGGGGCTTATTCGGCGGTGACGAACTATCTGCTGGCGGTGAAGGCGGTTGGCTCCGACGATCCGGCGGCAGTGATGAAGCATCTGAAGTCGACGCCGATCAACGATATGTTCGCCCAGAATGGCCGCATTCGCGAAGACGGACGAATGGTGAAGGACATCTTCCTCGTGCAGGTCAAATCCCCCGCCGAGATGAAGGGCAAGTGGGACTACTACAACATCAAGGAAACCATTCCCGGAAACGAAGCCTTTCAGCCTCTCAGCACGTCCCGGTGCAAGCTGGTCGCCAAGCAGAATTGATCTTTCCGATGGCCGGTAGTCCACCGGCCGTGACGTGGATAAGGCTCGCACGATCGACGTTCAGATCGTTGTTCGTGCGAGCCGCTCGCGAAACACTCATGCGCGAGTCGCGTGAGAAAAACATCTCAGAACGGGGGCACAGGGCCCTTTCTGTTTCCGTGATACAGAAAAAGACTCCCCGTTGATCGCACCATTTTAGATCACCGCCGACATGTGCCGCCGCCGTTGCGGCATTTCCTCAAGTACGATCCACAGCCGAGTGCAAGACCGTAGCGCGACGCGGTATCTTCCGGCTAAATGGCGCGACAAGAAGAAGCTGCCGAACGCATCGGGAGCCTTGAGGGGGATATCGAATGGGCGCATTACCGCGGCTCTCCCGGCTGTTGTCGGCGATCGAATGGGGGCTTTCGACCCTTGCAGCCATTGCGATGTTCGCTGTGATGATCACCGTCATCCTGGACGTGACCATGCGTTACGTCTTCGCCGCGCCGCTGGCATGGTCCTACGACCTCATCTCGCTCTATCTTATGGTTGCGGTGTTCTTCCTTGCGCTCGGCGATACGCTGCACCATCACGGTCATATCGCGATCGATCTTCTGCAACCGCATATGCCGATGCGGCTGCGCCATATCGGCGAGACGATCGGCTATGCGCTCACCACGGTGCTCGTCGCGATGATCGCCTGGGAAGCCTGGGAACGCATGGCCACGGCCTTCGCCAACAGCGAGGTGACACCGACGATCATTCAGTGGCCGACCTGGCCGGCTTACTTCTTTGTGGTGATCGGCTCGCTGTCGCTCATGTTGCGCGCCGCCTATCGCACCATCGGCCACCTCGCCTCTGCCATCGCAGGACACGCGCCGGTCGAACTTCCGCCGCCACCCGAAACCGAACTCTCGGCCGGGGAGACGTCGGCATGATCACCTTGATCGGATGTCTGGTCCTCGCCGTGCTGCTGATGCTCGGCACACCGGTTGCGTTCGCCATGGCGATCGCCGGCGCCGTCGGTCTTTACATGATCGGCGGCCTTTCGATGGTGCTCGGCATTCTCAAGACCACGGCGTTCTCCGTCGCCAATTCCTATGAGATCATCACCATCCCGATGTTCATCCTGATGGCGGAGTTCGTCATCCTGTCGGGGGTCGCGGACGATCTGTTCACCGCGGCCTCGGCGTGGGTCGGACGGCTGCGCGGCGGCCTTGCCATGGCGACGGCGATTGCCGGCGCGGGCTTCGGCGCTATCTCGGGCTCCAGCACCGCGGCGGCCGCGACGCTGGCCTCGACCACTGTGCCGGCGATGCTCAAGCAGGGCTACGAGCCGAAACTCGCGACCGGCGTGGTGGCGATTTCCGGCACGCTGGCGATGCTGATACCGCCCTCTATCGCGCTGATCCTCTATGGCATCATCGCCGACGTCAGCATCGGCGATCTGCTGATCGGCGGCGTCATTCCCGGCATTCTCGTCACCGTCACCATCATCCTGACGGTGGCATTCCTGGTGTGGCAGGACCCCGACCGCGCGCCGGCCGGGCGCTCCTACACAATGATGGAGAAAATCCGCGCGCTGAAAGTGGTCGGCCCGTTGCTGATCCTGTTCGCGGCAGTCACCGGCTCGATCTATCTCGGCGTGGCGACGCCGACCGAAGCATCCGGCATCGGTGCGTTCGGCGCGATGCTGCTGGCGATGTGGGAACGCAAGCTGACGTTTCCGACATTGCGGATCGCGCTGATCGACGCAACGCGCACGAGCTGCATGATCGTCATGATCATTCTCGGCGCGCACATCTTCGGCTACTTCTTCACGCTGACGCAAACGACGCAGGATCTGGTGCGCTTCGTCGGCGACCTCAACACCTCGCGCTGGATCATCATGGCGCTGATCCTGTTCGGCTACATCGTGCTCGGCTTCTTCATGGATCAGATCGCCATCCTGATCCTCACCGTGCCGGTGGTGCTGCCGGTCGTGGTGGCGCTCGGCTTCGATCCGGTGTGGTTCGGCGTCATCGTCATCGTCACGGCGGAAGTCGGCATGGTGACGCCGCCGATGGGGCTCAATGTGTTCGTCGTCGCGCGCTACACGCGCCGCCCGCTTGGCGAGATTTTCCGTGGCGTGATGCCGCATGTCATCGCCCACGTCATCGTGATCTTTTTGCTCACGGTGTTTCCGTCGATCGTGCTGTGGCTGCCGTCGACGATGCAGCGCTGATCGCCCTCGCCTTCAAGAAGCCTAGCCAAAGAGGAAGACATGACCGGAAAGCAATTGTCGCGCTTCACAACATTCACCGCCGCATTGACCGTCGCCATGCTGTGGAGCGGGGCCACGATGGCACAAACCGCGCTGCGCGTGGCGGATTCCTTTCCGACCGGGCATTACATCGCCGAGAACCAGACCAAGCCGTGGATGGAGAAGATGAAGGAACTGACCGGCGGCAAGGTCAGCTTCCAGTATTTCCCCGCCGAGCAACTCGGCAAGGCGAAGGACCTGCTGTCGCTGACCCAGACCGGCGTTGTCGATATCGGCTATGTCGCGCCGTCGTTCGTCGGCGACAAGCTGCCGCTGGCGGCGGTGGCCGAACTGCCCGAAGCCTTCTCGACGTCCTGCCAGGGCACGATGGCGTTCTGGAATATCGCAAAGCCCGGCGGCACGCTCGACAGGATCGAGTTCGCGCCGAACGGGATGCGCGCTTTGTTCGTGCTGGTGTTGCCGCCCTATCAGCTCTACATGGCCAAGGACAACATCACCTCGCTCGATGCCGCGAAGGGCAAGAAGATCCGCACGTCCGGCGGCGCCAAGGAACTTGCCGTGCGCGCGATCGGCGCGACGCCTGTGCAGATCCCGACGCCCGAAGTGCGCGAGGCGGTAGCGCGCGGCACCGTCGACGGCATGCTGTTCCCGCATTCGAGCATCCCGCCGTATGATCTGACCAAGCAGGTGAAGTACGCGACGATCGGCGAGAACTTCGGCTCCTTCATCGTCACCTACATGATCAGCGTCAACAAGTGGAACGCGCTGCCGGCGGACGTCAAGAAGGCGATGGACGAGGCCGGCGACTGGGCCACACAACATGGCTGCAAGATCGCCGACGAACGCGAGGCCGCCGATATCGAGAAGCTCAAGGCCGGCGGCGTGACCTTCGTGAAGTTGTCCGACGCCGACCACAAGCAGCTTGCGGAGAAACTTGCCAGCGTCAGCCAGGAATGGGCCAAGGGGCTGGATAAGCGCGGCAAGAAGGGAAGCGATATCCTCACCGCGTTCCAGGGCGGGCTGAAGGCGAAGAACTGACGCTTGCAAACAAAAACTCCGTCTCGTGAGAGACGGAGTTTCAAACTGTCACGTGTCGAAAATGATCTATCCACCTGCGCGCGGCAGGTCGAATTGTCGCAAACTTAGCGCTCGGCGAACGCCTTCTCGACGACGAAATGTCCCGGCTCGCCGTGATTGCCTTCGACAAAGCCGCGCTCCAGCAGCAGCGCGCGGGTGTCGACCAGCAGCGCCGGGCTGCCGCACATCATCACACGATCATGCTCGGCATCGAGCTCCGGCAGATTGATATCGCCGAACAGTTTGCCGGAAGTGATCAGGTCGGTGATGCGGCCGCGATTGCGGAACGGATCGCGCGTTACGGTCGGATAGTAGATCAGCTGATTGCGGATGTATTCGCCGAGGAAATCGTGCTTCGGCAGCGTCTCGGTGATCATCTCGCCATACGCGAGTTCTTTCACATGGCGGCAGCCATGCAGCAGCACCACCTTCTCGAAACGCTCATAGGTCTCGGGGTCCTTGATGACGCTGAGGAACGGCGCGAGGCCAGTGCCGGTGCCGATCAGATAGAGGTTGCGGCCGCTGTGCAGATTGTCGATCACCAGCGTTCCGGTCGCCTTGCGGCTGACGATGATCTGGTCGCCTTCCTTGAGGTGCTGCAAACGCGAGGTCAGCGGCCCGTCCGGCACCTTGATCGAGAAAAACTCGAGATTCTCTTCGTAGTTGGCGCTCGCCACGCTGTAAGCACGCAGCAGCGGCTTCTCGCCGACCTTGAGGCCGATCATGGTGAACTCGCCGTTACGGAAGCGGAACGACGGATCACGCGTGGTGGTGAAGCTGAACAGGTTGTCGGTCCAGTGATGGACGCTGAGAACGTTCTCGAAGTTGAAGTTGCTCATTGCGGGCGGGTTCCATGGTCGTTTATTGCGTCGCACAATCGACGGTCAAAATGGCGCGCAATGTGACCAAAACGCGGCGCTTGCGCGGGCTGATATCGTTTGTATACTAATGAATAAACCGACTTGATCCCGTCGTCAAGATGGGATCAAATCTGTTTTTAAAACAACAGCTTAATGCCAGGGAGCAAGGCAAATGTCGCATGGCGAGCCGCAGGGAAACGTGCATTCCGGGAAATTGGTCGTCCGTAACATCGGACTGGTTCTAAGCGGCGCCCTCGAAAACCCGGTCCTGGACGCAGATACTGTTGTCGCCGTCGACGGAAAGATCACCGCCATCGGCCGCGCCAAGGATGTCGATACCGAAGGCGCCAACACGATCATCGACGCCAACGGCGTAACGCTAACCCCCGGCCTGATCGACAGCCACGTTCACCCCGTCGCCGGCGACTGGACGCCGCGCCAGAACCAGATGAGCTGGATCGACAGCAACCTCCACGGCGGCGTCACCACCATGATCTCCGCCGGCGAAGTGCACATGCCAGGACGGCCGAAGGACATTGTCGGCCTCAAGGCGATGGCGATCTTCGCGCAGCGCGCATTCGAGAATCTGCGCCCGAGCGGCGTCAAGGTGCTCGCCGGCGCGCCGGTGATCGAGAACGGCATGGTGGAAGAAGACTTCAAGGAGATGGCCACGGCCGGCGTGCGCTGGCTCGGCGAAGTCGGCCTCGGCAGCGTCAAGGACGGCCCCACCGCGCGCAAGATGGTGGCGTGGGCGCGCAAGTACGGCATGAACAGCACGATCCACACCGGCGGCCCTTCGATCCCCGGCTCCGGCCTCATCGATGCGGACGTCGTACTCGAAGCCGACACAGATGTTGTCGGTCATATCAACGGCGGTCACACCGCGCTGCCTGACGGACAGATCCGCTGCATCTGCGAAGGCTGCAAACGCGGCCTCGAACTGGTCCACAACGGCAACGAACGCTCGGCGCTCTACACGCTGCGCCTCGCCAAGGAAATGGGCGATCTCAACCGCGTCATTCTCGGCACCGACGCGCCGGCGGGCTCCGGCGTGCAACCGCTCGGCATCCTACGCATGATCTCGATGCTGTCGTCGCTCGGCGAGGTGCCGGCGGAAGTCGCGTTCTGCTTCGCCACCGGCAACACCGCGCGAATGCGCGCGCTCGATTGCGGACTGATCGAAGTCGGCCGTGCGGCGGACTTCGTGTTCATGGACAAGGCGCAGCACTCGTCCGGCAAGGACATTCTGGAGAGCGTGCGGCTCGGCGACCTGCCCGGCGTCGGCATGACGGTGATCGACGGCCTCGTCCGCAGCCAGCGCAGCCGCAACACACCACCCGCTGGCAAGGTGCCGACCCTCGTAATGGGATAAGCTTCAATCGCGATCGCGTTTCGTATCTTGGCAAAGCGATTTAAGATTTAAGGAGGCGTCATTGCCGGGCTTGACCCGGCAATCCATCCTTTTTCGAAAGATGGATGCGCGGATCAAGTCCGCGCATGATGGTGGTTGGCTCAGTTAAAGGCAGTTGGTTCTAGCGCAGCTTGGCGAGCAACGCGACGAACACCTCGCGTTCTTTCGCCGTCAGCGGCGCCAGCGTTTCTTCCGTCACCTGCAACGCATGGGGCGCGATCTTTTCAACCAGCGATTGGCCGGCGCGCGTTAATGTCACCAAGAGCCGTCGCCCATCGCGCGGATCCGGCCCGGTCTCGGTCAAGCCGCGCGCAGTCAACCGATCGATCACGCCCTTGATGGTCGCAACATCCATCGCGGTGAGACGGCCGAGTTGATTCTGCGAGCACGGTCCCGCTTCCGCCAGCTTCGACAGGGCCGCCCATTGCGTTGCGGTGAGTTGCGAGCCGATCGATGCGGCGAAGATCGAGGTGTGACGCTGCGACACCTGACGCAGGATGAAGCCGACCTGCTCGTCGAGGCTATATGCGGCGGGTTTCTGCGAAGCCGCCTTGCTTTTTGTCGCCGGCTTCTTAGCCATTGGCATTCTCTCGCCAGGCCCTCGGATGCAAGCTTGTCCGTCGAAGATTCATGTTACATCGCAAGATGGGCATCGCGGATATCCGGCCGCGCATCGAGATCGGCCATGGTGCCGCTGAAACAGATACGGCCGCGTTCGATGATGTAGCCGCGATCCGAAATCAGCCGCGCGAAGTGCAAATTCTGCTCGGACAACAGAATGCTGAGCCCCTCTTTCTTCATCGTCAGGATGGCGTGGGCCATCTGCTCGACGATCTTCGGTGACAGACCTTCCGACGGCTCATCCAGCAGCACCAGCGACGGGTTGCCCATCAGCGTGCGGGCGATGGTGAGCATCTGCTGTTCGCCGCCGCTCATGCGGCCGCCGGCGCGGTTGCGCATCTCGGCGAGATTCGGAAACAGCGCGAACAGCTTTTCCCGGGTCCACTGCGGCGCGCCGGGGCGCGCGGGCTGGCGTCCGACCTCGAGATTTTCCTCGACCGTGAGATCGGTGAAGATACGCCGCTCCTCGGGAACGTAACCAAGACCGGCACGGCCGATCGCATGCGTCGGCGCTTTCGAGATGTCATGCCCCTCGAACGTGATGCGGCCTTCGCGACGCGCGACAAGCCCGACGAGAGAACGAAACGTCGTCGACTTGCCGGCGCCGTTACGGCCCAGCAGCGCCACCACCTCGCCCGCGCCGACCTCGAGATCGACATCGAACAAAATATGCGCCGGCCCGTAATAGCTATTCAGCGCGGACACCGACAGCTTCATGCGCCCGCTCCTTCCTGATGCCGCGCATCGTAGACCAGACCCTCACCGAGATAGATCGCGCGCACCTGCGGATCGCGCCGCACGTCCTCGGGCGAGCCTTCCGCGATCAGCGTGCCGCGATTGAGCACCAGAATGCGGTCCGCGTGTTCGAACACCACGTCCATGTCGTGCTCGGTAAACAGCACGCCGATCGATTGCTCGCGCGCGATCCGCGCGGTGAGCCGCATCAGTTCGATGCGATCGCGCGGCGCCATGCCGGCGGTCGGTTCGTCCATCAACAGGAGCTTCGGCTGATTGGCAAGCGCGATCGCGAGTTCGAGCCGTTTGAGATCGCCGTAAGCAAGTTCGCCGCACGGCCGCTCGGCATAGCCTTCGACGCCGACCAGCGCCAACAGCCGATCCGCTTCATCGCGCTGGAAATCCGGCGTCGAGCGCCAGAGATTGAAAATCCGGTTGGCGTAAGACACCAGCGCGACCTGCACATTCTCGCGCACCGTCATGGTCGGGAATGTCGCGGTGATCTGGAACGTGCGGCCGACGCCGAGCCGCCAGACCCGGCGCGGCGGCTGGCCGGTGATATCCTGCCCCAGCAATTGCACGCGGCCGCGATCCGGTTTGCGCTGGCCGTTGAGCATATCGAAGCACGTGCTCTTGCCGGCGCCGTTCGGCCCGATCAGCGCCAGAATTTCGCCGGCGGCGAGCGTGAATGAAACGCCACGCACCGCATGAACGCCACCATAGGATTTGGTCAGGCCGTCAACGGCGAGAAGGGCAGCAGCGTTGCTCATTCCGCGCTCTCCGTCTGCGTCGCGCGCGACGATCCGCGTTTCAGGAACGACAGCTTGCCGCTCTCGATAAGACTATCGAAGGTGCCGACGATTCCCTTCGGGAACATCACGACAAGAACGACGATGACCGCGCCCATTACCAGCTTCGACAATTCAGTGTAGCTGACGAGCCAAATGCTCAGCGCCTTGTAAACGATGGCGCCGACCACGGCGCCGGACACGGTTTCGACGCCGCCGAGCAGCACCATCACCAGCGAGTCCACCGACAATGCGATGCCGGCATTGTCGGGGAACACGCTGCCCTTGAGATAAGCGAACAGCGCCCCGGCGAGTGCGGCGAAGGTGCCGGCGATGACGAACGCGGTCCACTGGATGCGCTTGCTGTTGATGCCGATGGCCTCGCTGCGCAGGCCGGAATCGCGCGTCGCCCGCAGCGCATAGCCGAACGGCGAGAACACCAGCACGCGCATCACGACCACCGACAGCGCGGTGATCGCCAGCGCCAGCCAATAGAACCGCGCCGGCGTCGCCACCAGCGCTGCGGGCCATACGCCGAGAATTCCGTTGTCGCCGCCGGTGACATCGACCCATTGGAACGCGATCGACCATACGATCTGCGCGAACGCCAGCGTCAGCATGGCGAAATAGACCCCGGACAGTTGCACCGAGAACCAGCCGAAGATAACCGCGCCGGACAATCCGAGCAGCGGCCCGAGCAATAGACACGCGATCATCGGCAGGCCGGCGAGCTTGGCGAGAAACGCCACGCCGTAAGCGCCGAGTCCGAAGTAAGCGGCGTGGCCGAACGACGCCATGCCGCCGACCGACATCAGGAAGTGCAGGCTGACGGCGAAGATGACGAAGATCGCGATCTCCGCGCCGACGATCAGCGCGTAGTTGCTGCCGAGCAGCGGCAGCGCCGCGGCGAGAATCAAGACGCCGACGAAAGCCAACCGCGCCTGCGCCGACAGCGGCCGCCACGGCTGCACCGCAAGCCCCGGCGTCTGCCGCGCGGCGGCTTCGGGCTTTCCGAACAGCCCCCATGGCCGCACGATCAGCACCACCGCCATCACCAGGAACACCAGAATGATGGAGATCTTCGGAAAGATCAGGATGCCGAACGCATTCAACTCCGACACCAGCACCGCCGCGACGAACGCACCGGTGATGCTGCCGAGTCCACCGATCACGACGACCACGAACACGTCGACGATGATGCGCAGGTCCATGGTGTGGTTGACCGCGTCGCGCGGAATCTGCAATGCACCGCCGAGCGCGGCGAGAAAGACGCCGAGCGCGAACACGCTGGTGAACAGCCACTTCTGATTGACGCCGAGCGCCGCCACCATGTCGCGGTCCTGCGTCGCGGCGCGCACCAGCACGCCCCATCGCGTGCGATGAAACAATAGCCATAGCGCGCCGAGCACCACCGGCCCCAGCACCATCAGCAACACGTCATAAGTCGGGATCGCCTGGCCGAAGAAATCGAACGCGCCGCGCAGGCCGGGCGCGCGGCGGCCGAGCAGATCGTCCGGCCCCCAGATCAGCACCGCGAGATCCTCGACCATCAATGTCAGGCCGAATGTCGCCAACAATTGAAACAGTTCGGGCGAGCGGTAGATGCGTCGCAGCAGCAGCATCTCGACGAGCACGCCGATCAGCGCAACGATCACCGCTGCGGCGATGATGCCGCCCCAGAAGCCGAGCGTGCCGGAGAGCCGCTCCGTCAGCGAAAACGCGACGTAGGCGCCAAGCATATAGAACGCGCCGTGCGCGAAATTCACGATGCGAGTGACGCCAAAGATGATCGACAGGCCGGACGCAACCAGAAACAGCGCGGCGGCGCTGGCTAGTCCGGATAGAAACTGGACGACATAAAAGCTCATCGGGCCTGCCCGGCGGGGCGACGGTCGACAACAACCATCACCCGATCATGCGAGAGGAAAAGCAACGATCACGATGCGTAATGGCCGAGGCAACGCGCCCCGGCCATCGGAGTTCGCATCAATCCTTTGGACGTTCCTTGGCGACGTCTTCCTCGCTCGGCAGGAAATCCTTGCCGTCGCGATAGACCGAATCGACCATCACGCCCTTGCCGTCCTTCACTGCGGTCTTGCCGACGTATGCGCCGAGCGTCGCCTGGTGATCGCTCTTGCGGAAGGTGATCTCGCCGAACGGCGAGCCGAGCTTGATGCCTTCCGCCGCTGCGATCAGCTTGTCGGCGTCGGTCGAGTTGGCCTTGGCGAGAATTGCCGCCGCCGACTTGATCACTTCGTAACCGACCACCGAGCCGAGCCGCGGATAGTCGTTGAACTTGGCCTGATAGGCTTTCAGGAACTTGTCGTGATCGGCGCTCTTGATGTCGTACCAGGGATAACCGGTGACGATCCAGCCGGCCGGCGTTTCATCCTTGAGCGGATCGAGATACTCCGGCTCGCCGGTGAGGAAGCTCACCACCGATTTGCCCTTGAACAGACCACGCGTGTTGCCCTCGCGCACGAACTTCACGAGGTCCGGGCCGAACTCGACGTTGAGGATTGCTTCGGGGTTGGTCGCGGCCAGCGCCTGTACCACCGGACCCGCATCGATCTTGCCCTGCGGCGGCCACTGCTCGCCGACCCACTGGATGTCCGGTCGCTTCTTCGACAGCAGTGCCTTGAACACGGCAACGGCGGACTGGCCGTATTCGTAATTCGGCGCCACCGTGGCCCAACGCTTGGCGGGCAGCTTCGCGGCTTCGTCCGCCAGCATCGCCGCCTGCATGTAATTCGACGGGCGCAGCCGGAAGGTGTAGCGATTGCCCTTCGACATTGTGATGGCGTCGGTCAAGGGTTCGGCGGCGAGGAAGAACACTTTCTTCTGCTTGGCGAAGTCGCTCACCGCGAGGCCGATATGCGAGAAGAAGGTGCCGGTCAGCATCACCACCTTTTCGCTCGACACCAGTTCGTTGGCGGCGGTGACCGCATCGGCAGGCTTGCCGCCGTCATCCTTCGACACCACCACCAGCTTCTTGCCGTTGATGCCGCCGGCGGCGTTGACTTCCTCGACCGCGAGTTGCCAGCCCTTGCGATAAGGTTCGGTGAACGACGGCAGCGCCGAGTAGCTGTTGATCTCGCCGATCTTGATTTCGTCCTGCGCGAACGCGGCCGTTGTCGCGCCGGTCGTCATCGCGGCGGCTGTCAGACCCGCCAAAACGATGCCGAGAAGTCCACCCTGTCGTCGCATTCCATCCTCCACTGTTGGAAGGGACGTTTCGTCCCTGCGGTGCATCTTCGTCCACCCGCTTGTAACCGATGGGATGGTTCGAAGCAGTCTTATTTTTCAGGCAGGGCGCTGTAAATTAGCGCAGGCCGTCCTCGCCTTTGATCTCGCTGTGCTTCAGGCCGCCGACACGCGGCAACGGCCGTCCGCTGTCGGTGACGGCAACAGCGACCATGATCTCACCCGCGCGCGGCGCATCGTTGATCTGCACCTCCATGCCGTCGAAGTGGCTGCGCACGAAGGCGGCGTCCTTATGTCCCAGCGGAATATCGAGCACGGTGCCGAGTCCGCCACGCTTCTTTGACGACGGAATCAACGCCGCACCCTTCGTCAACACCTTGCGGAACGGTGCGCCGAGTTTCGGATGCAGGATCGCGGCGGCGTGCTCGAGTTCGCCGTTCTCGCCGACCGCGGCAGCCTTGCCATAGCTCTGCACCTTGCCGCCCTCGATCCCGAGCGCCGCGACGGCGCGCTTCGCCAGCAGGTCGCCCAGCTCCTCGCCGACATCCATCAGCGGCGCCAGATCATCGACGTACTTTCCAGCAAAGGGATTCTCGATGACGGCGATCGCAGCGGCGCGGCGCGTCGGCGGGCTCACCGTATGGCCGCCTTCCTGCAAAGTTTCCTCAACAACGGTGACAATCTTGCGAATCCGAACGCTCATCGCAGTCCATCCTGTCCCTTGATTTCGCTAGCCTTGAGGCCACCGACCCGCGCGTGAATCCGCGATCCCGTCGTCATCACCAGCGCCAGCAGCAATTCGTCGGCGCGCGGCGCATCGTTGATGCCGACTTCCATCGCATCGAAATGCGAGCGCACATAAGATGCGTTGATGTGCGTCACCGGCACGTCGAGCCGCGTGCCGGGGCCGCCGACTTTCTTGGCCGACGGCACGATGGCCTTCGCCTCGCCGAGAATCGCGCGCATCGCGTAACCGCCCGGCACATGCCACAACGCGCCGTGCTCCAACTCGCCGGCCGAACCGACGATGGCGCCCTTGCCGTAGCCTTGAATACGCGAAGGATCATCGCCCAACGCTTTCAGCAAGCTGCGGGCCATCTCGACGCCGAGCGGATTCAGATCGTCCATGAAGCCGGCGATGTCTTCGACATAACGTCCGGCGAACGGATTGCGGATCACCGCGAGCGCCGCGCCGCGCAGCAACGGCTGCGCCGGCGGCGGGCCGCCCTCGTGCAAAATTTCCTCGACGATGATGGCACGCTTGCGAAGGACGACTTCAGGCATCGAGCAGATTTCCGGTTGGCGCGACGATCGCGCGTGAATGCGGCAGATCGAATGCGTGTGAGTGAGTTGGTGCTACGATCTGCATTTCGCCTTGCAGACACAGCGCCGCGCCTTCGATCAGGTCGCGCGACAGCAGTTCGCGCGCGTGAACCGCGCCTGCTTCCAGCGCGATCATCACTTCATCAGATGTCAGCGGCGCGACATCGCGAGTGACGAGACGTTCGCCGAGATCGTTGTCGGGCTGAATCTCGCACGCCGGGATGCGCGTAATGCCTGAATGTCCCGGCAGATCGACGGCGTTGGCGATCATCGTCGCGGCGGCATCGGCCTGCGAAGCGGTGCGCGCAAGAACGGTCACCGCATCGGCAATGCCGAGCGAGAAGCTGCGGCCATGGCGGCCGCTGGTGGCGATGCCGCGCACAGGACTTTCGGCGTCGATGACAGTTTTGCCCGCAAGCGTCGGCGGATCGACATGCGCGACGAGGCCGACCGTGAACTGTTGCCCTGACTCAAGATGCAACGCGATGTCGCCGCCGTTGTTGACGTAGGCGCGTGTCAGCGTTGCGGCGCGGGTCATCGCACCAAGAATCTCTTCCGCGACCGCGCCGGCGACCGCGGCCATCGGCGTGATGAAATGGGTCGCGGCGAACGGCGCGACGGCGGCGTGCATGCGTCGCGCGACCACGCCTTTCAGGCTCGGGAGTCTTGCGGCAGCTTGACGGCGCAATTCGGGCAGCTCGCCACAAAGCCTGTCCAGCAATCCGGTGAAGGATTCCGCCGCCGCCGCATAGGCGATCTCGACCTCGGCACGGTCGCCGCAGGCTTCGATCACCAGATCGATGGGGCCATCCTGCAGGTGCAGACGGCGGCCATCCGGCAACAGCGCGATCTGCGGACGGCGCATCATTGCGGAGCGTCCTTCTTCGGCGGGACTGGCGCCTGTCGCACTTCAGTGTCGCTGGTCAAAGATGACAACGGCCGCACGTAGTCCATGTGGCCGCCAAGCGCGGCGTAGTCGTCGAGCCGCAGCGTGAACTCGATCGGCGCGACGAGCGCGGGCGTCGGCACGTAGCCGAACGCGCCGGCGGGCATCTGCGTCACGTCGACCATGAAGGTGATGCCGCCGCCGGGCCAGACATAGACCGGCGCGCCGCCGCTGGTCACCGAGGTGAGCGAGTCCTTCACCGAACGGGTCAGCCGCACCGGATTGTCGGTGACGCCGGCGCGCAGCGATCCGCCGGCGCCGCCCATGAACAGCACGGTGCACAGCGCCGGTTCGCAGTTTTCCTGAATCCGTTCGACCGACTGCTGGAGATTCTCCGGCAACGGCTTTTCGATCGGCTGAAGATTCTCGTCGAGCTCGAAATAGGCCGAGTGCTCGCCGGTGGTGGAGACCATCAGCATCCGCGTGCCGGGCTTGGCGACTTTCGGATTGAACGGCCCGAGCACGGTGAGCGGATCGGAAATCTGCGTGCCGCCCCAGCCGGTGCCGGGCTCGGCGACCTGGAAGTAACGGCCCGGCGTCGAGCGCCGGCCTTTCATCTTGATGCCGGTCTCGGGAATGTCGAGCAGCTTGCCCGCCTGATGCTCCGACAGCACGCCGGTGATGTGATCGTCGACGACAACGACTTCATCGACCTTGCCCTGCCACTGCTTGGCGAACATGCCGATGGTGGCGGAGCCGCAGCCGACGCGCATCCGCACTTCCGGCACGCCGTTGACGATGGGCGGTTGCCCGGCCTGCACCACAACCGTCGCGCCGCCGTCGATGGTGAGTTCGACGGCCTTGCCGTTGCACAGATCCATCAGTGCGTCGCAGGTGACGCGGCCTTCCTTCTTCGAGCCCCCGGTGAGGTGATGCACGCCGCCGAGCGAGAGCATCTGCGAACCGTATTCGCCGGTGGTGACGTGGCCGATCGCCTCGCCTTCCGCGCGCACCGTCGCGGTTTCCGGCCCGAGGAAGCGGTCGGTATCGATCTTCACCTTGACGCCGCAGTAACTGAAGATGCCTTCGGTCACCACCGTGACCATATCGACGCCGTCGACTTCCGACGACACGATGAACGGCGCCGGCTTGTAGTCGGGATAGGTCGTGCCGGCGCCGATGGCGGTGACCATCACGTCGCGGCCCGACACCAGCTTGCCGTCCCACTCGCCGGACTTCTGGAACGGCACCACCGCGCCGCCCTGCGACACCGTGCGCTGAAGCACGACATGCGGATCGACGCGCACCAAAGTGCCGCCATCGTTGGCATAGCGGTCGCACGCGCCGGAGGCGCCGGGCTTGATGTAGCACATCACCGGACAGGCATCGCAGCGGATCTTGTCGCCATCGGTGGCGACCGCTGCTATCGGCGAACCTTCATTCATCATCCGCACAATCCGCGCGCGAGAACAGATCAAGCCAAAGGAAGGGTTCGGGCATCGCCGTCACGACGGCGTCTCCCGCGCATCTCCATCCCTGCCTCGTCCGGCCTCGCCGGCTGCATCATTCGTACACGAACGATCTTGGGCGCGGGCTTGGAAACTGTCAAGCGGGCGAATGCGCAAAATCGCGTGCGTTCCGTCACCTTCGCACCGCACCCAAAAATGGGCAATGCAACAATCGATCGTGCGCGTCGACCTTCAGCGAAGGCGCGATCCGCCGCAGCAGGTGACAGCGGCCGATCCTTGCACGTTTGTACACAAACGGTATTCTCGGTGCACCAGTTTCGGCGGATTTGCCATCGGCGCGCTGGCGCATGATGCGTTGAGGCTGAATTGGTAGCCGCCACCCCGAAAGCCTGACCGGGAATTCGTTTGATGTGCAGATGTGCAGCACGAAAATCGTCGTCCCTGCGCAGGCGGGGACCCATACGCCGCAGCGGTTCGGCTCAATCATCCAAGGCAAGGTTATTCTACAATAATCAATGCCAGGGGTTATGGATCCCCGCCTGCGCGGGGACGACGCTGATGTTGTTTGATCGCGCGAACTCTATTTCGAGTCAGACTCTGTGGTCATCAGCATGACTGATGACCCGATCCGCCTGACCGTCAACGGCACCAGCCACGCCATCGCGGCGGGGCCTGATACACCGCTGCTTTACATCCTGCGCAACGATCTCGAACTCAACGGCCCGAAGTTCGGTTGCGGCCTCGGCGAATGCGGCGCGTGCACGGTGATCGTCGACGGCATCGCCGCGCGCTCCTGCGTGTTGCCGCTCTCAGCCTGCGCGGGACGCAGCATCACCACGCTGGAAGGGCTCGGCTCGCGCGAGCGGCCCGATCCGTTGCAGGCGGCGTTCGTCACACATCAGGCGGCGCAGTGCGGCTATTGCCTCAACGGCATGATCATGACCGCGAAGGCGCTGCTGCTGCGCAATCCGCATCCCTCCGAACAGGAGATCAAGCAGGCGCTGCGTTACAACTTGTGCCGCTGCGGCACCCACGTCGAAATTCTGGCGGCGGTGATGACGGCGGCGGGAGGCGTGACCGATGCGCCGCGCTGACGCCGGTTCCGATATGACGGCCACGCCGGACGCCGGATCGCTGTCGATCATCCGCAGCACGCCGAACGATGCAGCCGGCAGCGGGTTCGAAACCTACATCGCCATCGACGCCAGCGGGCAGGTGTTCGCCTACAACGGCCACGTCGATCTCGGCACCGGCATCCGCACCGCGCTGACGCAGATCGTCGCGGAAGAACTCGACGTGACGCTGGATCGCGTCACCATGGTGCTGGGCGACACGACGACGACGCCCAACCAGGGCCCGACCATCGCCAGCGAAACCATCCAGATCACCGCGGTGCCGCTGCGCAACGCGGCGGCGCAGGCGCGGCACTACCTTCTGGCGCGCGCCGCCGAACGGCTGGAGCAGCCGATCGACTCGCTGTCGCTCGAGGACGGATTGATCCGCGCGCAGAACAATCACAGCGTCAGCTATGCCGAACTGGTGGCGGGCAACACGGTGCGGCTCGAACTCGACGACAATGTCGTCGTGAAGGACGCAGGTTCCTACAAGATCGTCGGCCGCGCGATTCCCCGGCTCGAAATTCCTGCGATGACCACCGGCGAGATGATCTATGTGCATGACGTGCGCGTGCCCGGCATGCTGCACGGCCGCGTGGTGCGCCCGCCCTATGCCGGCGTTGATGCCGGCGATTTCGTCGGCACCAGCCTGATCGCGGTGGATGAAAGTTCGGTGGCGGATATTCCCGGCCTCATCGCCGTGGTGCGGATCGGCGATTTCGTCGGTGTCGTCGCCGATCGCGAGGAGAACGCGATCCGCGCCGCCGCGCAACTCAGGCTGACATGGAAACCGACGCCGACCTTGCCGGACCTCAAAGACATCGCAACCGCATTGCGCGCCAACCCGAGCACGCCGCGCGTGCTGCGCGACACCGGCGATGTCGATCAAGCGTTGGCCAGCGCCGCGACGCCGATGCCGCGCACATACGTGTGGCCGTATCATATCCACGGCTCGATAGGTCCGTCGTGTTCGGTCGCGGACTACAGCGACGGCGGCTTGCGCGTGTGGACCGGATCGCAGAACCCGCACAACCTGCGCGCCGATCTCGCGAAACTGATGGCGCTGCCGGAAGCGAACATCGACGTGATCCGGCTGGAAGCCGCCGGCTGCTACGGCCGCAACGGCGCCGACGACGTCAGCGCCGACGCTGCGTTGCTGTCGCGCGCGGTCGGCCGCCCGGTGCGGGTGCAACTCACCCGCGAGCAGGAACATGCGTGGGACCCGAAGGGCACGGGGCAACTGATGGAGGTGAACGGCGGGCTCGACGCGAACGGAGCGCCGGTCGCCTACGATTTCGCCACGCGCTATCCCTCCAACGCCGCGCCGACCTTGGCGCTGCTGCTCACCGGCGCGGTGCCGCCGGTGGCCGAGGCCTTGCAGATGGGCGACCGCACCGCGATCCCGCCTTACGACTATCCGGCGATGCGCGTGATCGCCCACGACATGGCGCCGATCGTGCGCGCCTCGTGGTTTCGCGGCGTCTCGGCGCTGCCCAACACTTTCGCGCATGAATCCTACATCGACGAACTCGCCACCGAGGCGAACGTCGATCCGGTCGAGTATCGCCTGCGCTACCTGAAGGACGAGCGCGCGGCCAGACTGGTGCGCGATGTCGCCGAGCGCGCGAAGTGGGAGCCGCGCCCGACATGGACGCCCAAGGACGCCGACGGCGACGTGGTGCGCGGGCGCGGCTTTGCTTACGCGGTCTATGTGCACGGCCCGTTTCCCGGCAAGGCGGCGGCGTGGTCGGCATGGGTCGCCGACGTCGCGGTGAACAAGGCGACCGGCGACGTCGCGGTGACGCATGTGACGGTGGGGCAGGACTCCGGCCTCGTCATCAATCCCGACGGGGTGCGGCATCAGATCCACGGCAATGTCATCCAGTCCACCAGCCGCGCGCTGATGGAGGAAGTGACGTTCGAGCCCTCCGCCGTCGCCAGCCGCGAATGGGGCGGCTATCCGATCATCACCTTCCCGGACGTGCCAAAGATCGACGTGGTGATCGTGGAGCGGCAGGACCAGCCGCCGCTCGGGGTCGGCGAATCCGCCTCGGTGCCGAGCGCCGCCGCCATCGCCAACGCGATCTTCGACGCCACCGGCGTGCGTTTTCGCGAACTGCCGTTCACGCCGGATCGAATTCGCGCTGGCTTGCTCGCAGCGGGAGAGAAGACAAAGCCTGCTTCGCCTTTAAAGAAACGCGGGCTGCTCGCAGGGCTCGCCGCGTTCTGCACGGCTGTTGCCGGCCTGATCGTTGCTGCCTCGCCGTGGCGGCCGGCCATCGCGCCGATATCGCCGCCGGATATCTCGACTTACTCAGCCGCGACCATCGCGCGCGGCGCGCAGCTCGCCGCGCTGGGCGACTGCGCGGTGTGCCACACGGCAGAGGGCGGCATCGTCAACGCCGGCGGCCGCGCGCTGGAGACGCCGTTCGGCACCGTGATCGCCACCAACATCACGCCCGATGTCGAAACCGGCATCGGCGCGTGGTCGTACCCTGCGTTCGAACGCGCGATGCGGCAGGGCATTCATCGCGACGGCCGGCATCTTTATCCGGCGTTTCCCTACAATCACTTCGCCCAAACCAGCGAAGCCGATTTGCAGGCGCTCTATGCTTATCTGATGGCGCAGCCGCCGGTGCGGCAGGCCAATCCGGAAACCAAACTTCCTTTCCCGCTGAATCTGCGGCCGCTATTGGCGGGATGGAATCTGCTGTTTCATTCGACGGCCGCCTTCGCGGCCGATCCGACCAAATCAGAGACGTGGAATCGCGGCGCGTATCTCGTCGAAGGGCTCGGCCATTGCGGCGCCTGCCACACGCCGCGCAATGCGCTCGGCGCGGAGAAGGCATCGCTGAAACTCGCCGGCGGAGTTGCCGAAGGCTGGACCGCGCCGCCCTTGACCGCGCTGTCGCACGCACCAATTCCGTGGAGCGAGCAGGAACTGTTCACGTACCTGCGCAGCGGCATCTCGCAGTTTCACGGCGTCGCGGCCGGGCCAATGGCGCCGGTGGTGAAAGAACTCGGCGCGCTGCCGGACAGCGACATCCGCGCCATGGCGACCTATCTCGCTTCGTTCACGCCTAACGCCCCGACACAGGAGGCGCAGCAGGCGATGGCGGCGCGGCTCGAGACCGTCACCAGCGCGAAGCCGCGCGAGGCGTCGCAGCAAGGCGCGCGCATCTATGACGGCGCCTGCGCGGTGTGCCACGAGCCGGGTGGGCCGCAATGGTTCGGCAGCCGCCCGTCGCTGGCGCTCAACAGCAATCTGCACGGCGCCTCGCCCGACAATCTCGCGCGCGTCATCGTGGAGGGCATTACCAGGCCGGTGAACGGCGAACTCGGCGCAATGCCCGGCTTCGCGCACAGCCTCAACGACCGCCAACTCATCGAGCTGATCCGCTACCTTCGCACCCGCTTCGCCCCCGACAAACCGGCATGGAACGGCATCGACGCGGCGCTGAAGGCGGCGCGCGGGGTGGCGCGTTGAAAAGATGATTTGAAGTTGATTCGCGACGACGCCATTCTGAGTTCAGCCGCAGTGTCCCGGATGCGATGCGGCGCAAGCGCCAGCGCCGTGCCGCTTCGCTGATCCGGGACCGCCACGAAGGATGCCTTTGACACGGTCCCGGCTCTACGGTGCATCGTTGCACGCTGCACCACGTCCGGGACACGATCCGCCCTTCGACCAAGGGCCACCAGAAGCTCAAGGACACATCATGTCCGTTCCCGCCGACGACCTCGCCACCGAACTCGACGTGCTGACCTGGCTCAACACGCCGGAACCGATCACGCTGGCAAGTTTGCGCGGGCGGGTGGTGATCGTCGAGGCGTTCCAGATGCTGTGCCCCGGCTGCGCGCAGCAGGCGCTGCCGCAATTGACCCGCATTCAGGAGACGTTCTCGACCGACGACGTGATGGTGCTCGGCCTGCACACCGTGTTCGAGCATCACGCGGCGCAGGGCTCGCGCGACGCGATCGCGGCGTTTCTGCACGAATATCGCTACACGTTCCCGGTCGGCATCGACCGCCCCTCCGACGACGGCGGGCTGCCGCGCACCATGGCGGCCTACGCCATGCAGGGCACGCCGACCATGCTGCTGATCGATCGCGGCGGACGGCTGCGGCGGCAGGCGTTCGGCCATGTGCCGGATCTGCGGCTCGGCGCCGAGATCATGGCGCTGGCAACCGAGCGCGCGCCGTAGCATTCGGACGAAAGGCGCGCGACTTTGCGCTCGCGCAAAGGAGACGCGGCATCACACGCTATGGTGCCGGCATCCCAAGCCATTTGAAACATGAGTTCGATGTCCACGCCGCCCGTCTTCAGCCATGCCTTTCGCATTTGCTTTCTGCTCGCCGCGATCTGGGCGGCGCTGGCGGTGCCGCTGTGGCTGATGACCTATGCGGGAATGTTCAGCCTCGCGGATGCTTACGGCGGCGTCGCCTGGCACGCCCATGAACTGATCTTCGGCTATGCCGCGCTGGTGATCTGCGGCTTCCTGTTCACCGCGATCCCGAACTGGACCGGGCGGCTGCCGGTGGCGGGACCGCCATTGATGGTGCTGGTCGTGACCTGGATCGCGGGGCGTATCGCCATGCTGGCGGCCGGATCGATCGGCGTTGGCGTCGCCGCCGCCATCGACCTGACGTTTCTCGGCGCGGTGCTGGCGGTGGCCGGGCGCGAGATCGTCGCCGGCAAGAACTGGCGCAACCTGCGGGTACTGGTGATCGTGGCCTGGCTGTTCGCCGCCAACGCCACGTTCCATGCCGCAGTGCTCGGCGGCGCGATGCTCGATGTCAGCCTGCGCGGCGCGGTCGGCGCGCTGGTGGCGCTGATCACGCTGATCGGCGGGCGGCTGACGCCGAGTTTTACCCGCAACTGGCTGGTGAAGCGCGATCCCTCGCGCCTGCCCGCGCCGTTCGATGCGCTCGACGCCATCGCCATCGGAACCGGCGTGGTCGCGCTGCTGGCATGGGTGATTTCGCCTGACGGTTCCATCACCGCCGCGCTGGCGGCGCTCGCGGCGGTGTTGCTGATCGCGCGGCTCGCGCGCTGGCGCGGCATCCTCACCTTCGCCGAGCCGCTGCTGGCGATCCTGCATCTCGGCTACGCCTTCGTGCCGCTCGGCTTCGCGCTCGCCGCCGGCCATGCGCTGTGGCCGGAAACCGTTCCCGCAGCCGCCGTGATCCATGCCTGGACCGCCGGCGCGGTCGGCGTGATGACGCTGGCGGTGATGACGCGCGCCAGCCTCGGCCACACCGGCCACGCGCTCACCGCGGGACCGGCGACGACATCGATCTATCTCGCGATCCTCACCGCCGCGGTTCTGCGCGTGGTCGCGCCGTTCGCGGTCGAATGGCGGCACCTATTGCTGGACTTTTCCGGCGCGGCGTGGACGCTGGCCTTCCTGCTGTTCGCCGCCAGCTACGGCCCGATCCTGTGCACGGCGCGGAAGAAGAAGGGGGATTGAACTCCGCGCCCTAAACCTCCTCCGCCACCTCCGCGAGCGCCTCGGGCTTGGCGATCACCACGCGGCGGCGGCCGCTGTCGACGAGACCTTTCGTTTCCCAGCCGCTCAAGGTGCGGCTGACGGTGTGCAGCGTGGTGCCGGTCATCTCCGCAAGGTCCTGCCGCGACAGCGGAAACGCGATCTCGACGCCGCGCGCGGTGCGCCGTCCGGCCTGCTGCGACAACCGCAGCAAGGTATGCGCGATACGCCGCTCGACCTTTTCGGTCGCAAGTTCGCGCAGCCTGACCTGGAGGTCCTGATAGCGTTCGCCCATCAGCGCGACGGCGTTCATCGCGATCCGCGCGTTGCGGCTCATGATCTCGCGCAGCATCGCCGCCGGCATGCCGATGAGATGGCAGTCGTCCACCGCCGTCACCGCGCCGGGATGCGCCGGCGCGCCGGTCAGGGCCGCATAGCCGACCACGTCGCCGGGCCCGAGATAGCGGATGATGACCTGCTGGCCGTCCAGCGTGGTCTGGGTGACGCGCAACCGCCCGACGACCACGATATAAAATGTCGTGACGGCGTCTTCCTGCTGGAACACGGTCTCGCCGGCCGCAAACTTGCGGCGGGACAACACGGCCTGCAACTCCCGCAGCAGTTCGGCCGGAACGCCCCGGAACAGCTCGCTACGCGCCAGAATGTCGATATCCAGGTTTTCGGCCATACCGCTGCTTTATCGAATCCACTGGTCGCGCCCGCAACTTCGCCGCATAGTGCGGCCATCGAATCGCGGACCCCGCCGGGCGGCATATTGCGGATTAATTGCGTTGGCGCAAAGTCGGTGACGACGGCATGCGGCACTGGCAGGATGGGGTCTGATCTTCACGGAGTGGCGATGCTCAACGTCAACAAGACCGACCTTTTGCGCCATCACGAGCCGGAAACGCTGTCGGATCGTTTTGCCGCGTGGGCGGAACGGCTGTTGACGGCGATGGCCGGCGGCTTCAGCCGCCGCTACGGCGGCCGGGTGGTGGTGCTGGAAACCATCGCGGCGGTGCCGGCCATGGTGGCGGCGAGCCTTCTCCACCTGCAATGCCTGCGGCAATTGATCGACGATCGCGGCTGGGTCCGCGCCTTCATGGACGAGGCGGAGAACCAGCGCGCCCACCTGATGGCCTTCGTCGCCATCAAGCGGCCGAGTTGGGGCGAACGCTGGCTGATCGCGATCGGCCAGGGCGCCTTTTATAATGCCTATTTCCTGCTCTCGCTGATTTCGGGGCGCTGCGCCCACCGCCTCGCCGGCTACCTCGCCGAGCGATCGGTGAAGGGCTATTCGGACTATCTCGAATCGCTGGAATCCGGTGTGATTCCCAACGGTCCCGCCCCCGACACCGCAGTCGCCTACTGGAATCTCGCGCCCGGCGCGCTGCTCAGCGACATGATCATGGCGATGCGCGAGGACGAGGCGATCCACCGCGACATCCACCACGCCTTCGCCGACGCGCTGGCCGAAGGCCGCGTGCTGCCGGAACGCCCGGGGCCGTTGCTTTAGCCACACGAAGGTCGTCGTCGCCGCGAAGGCGGGGACCCAGACGCCGCAGCGGTTCGGCTCCATCACAAAGGCAACGTTTTTCGTCAAACCAATGTCAGGGGTTATGGGTCCCCGCCTGCGCGGGGACGACACCGAGGTTGTTTGAACGCTTTGCGATCGACGGCGACAAAACTCTTCGCCCTAACTTGCGCCAGCGCAATGAGGCGGTCGCGGCGCAGCGTAATGTCCGCCTGATGAAGGCTGCCCCTTGAAGGCAGTCGTGCAGACGGAGTTCGATCATGACACGCTTGACCACTTTGGCGCTCTGCGCCGGCGCCCTGCTGTTGGCTGTTCCCGCACAAGCCGCAGAATTCGAAGTCAAAATGCTGAACAAGGGGCCCGACAATCAGGCGATGACGTTCGATCCTCCGTTCCTCAAGGTGCAGGCCGGCGATACCGTCAAATTCGTCCCCACCGACAAGGGCCACGACGCGGAAACGATTCCGGGCATGCTGCCGGACGGCGCGACGCCATTCAAAGGCAAGCTGTCGCAGGAAATCAGCGTCACCTTCGACAAGCCGGGCCTCTATGGCTATCGCTGCGTGCCGCATTTCGGCATGGGCATGGTCGGTCTGATCGAGGTCGGCGGCAGCACCGCGAATCTCGCCGCCGCCAAGGAGACAAAAATGCCGCCGCTCGCCACCAAGCGCATGACGGCGCTGCTCGATCAGGCGGTGAAGAGCAACACGGCGGACGCGGGGAACGGAAATGCCAGCCGTTAGCGCAAACGCAGCGCCGGCGCTTTCCGCCGGCGCGTTCGATGCACCGGATATCGACGACCTTACCTTCAGCCTGGTCGCCGCGCTGCATCGCCACCCGCATCTCAGCAATGTGCTGACGCATATTTCGCGCTCAAGCTGGCCGCGGATCGAGCACACCTTGCGCGTCATCCTCGATCCCGCGACGCAACATCGCGACCTGACGCCGCTGGCGCGCAACATGCTCGACCTGATGGTCGCGGAACGCGGCGTCACCGGGCGCATCTTCAAGCCGTACTTCGGCGCACTGCTCACCGCGCTGGCCGGGCCGAATGAAGCCGAGGCGTTATTGTCCCGGATTCGCCGCCTCGCCACGCCCGAGGCGGCTGTCGTCATCGCGTTGCCGAAGACGCCGACCGGAGTTCCGGTCCATGCCTGACAGCGCGCGCGACGAGGTTTGCGAGAACGAACGGGTGCTGGCGGTGAAGGATATCGATCCGCGCCACCGCCACACCGTCATTTTCCAGTTGTTCGAACACCTGCCACCGAACCGCTCGCTGCAACTGGTGGTCGATCACGATCCGAAACCATTGCGGGCGCAGCTCGAACTCAAGCACGGTGCGCGCTGTCAGTGGACCTATCTCGAACAGGGGCCTGACATCTGGCGCGTCCGGCTGCGACGGGAACCGCCCATGAGTTGATCGACCGCGCGTGCAACCATAGCTGTTGAATTGGATTGGCTGCATCGCCATTGCGTTGCAGCGTCAATTTGCATTTGCGCAAAGATACGATTCTTAGCCAAGATGTAACGATGAAAATCCGGTCGGCGGCCAGCTTGGGGCCGCGTCGGAGCAAGCAAGCATAACCGCGCCTCCGGGCCGCGGACGTAGCGTGATTTCATCACGCGCGAAGACACAAGGGGCGTTGCGATGATCGCCGAACTCACAAAAAACGAACGCCAGGGCGCGCTCATCATTCTGCTGGCGCTTGCCATCACCGGCCTCGCGATGGCCGCCGGCGGACGCGGCGACCCGTTCGGCGTTCACGGCGCACTGGTGCTGGTGGTGGCGATCGCCGGCATCTTCGCGGTGATCGGCGGCTATTACGCGCCGGAGCCGTCGCCCGACAGGCTCGACAGCTATTACGATTCACCGACCAAATTCGGCATCATCGCCGCGATGGTCTGGGCGGTGATCGGCATGGCGGTCGGCGACTGGGTGGCGTGGCTGCTGGCCTATCCGGAATGGACGTTCGACGCGGCGTGGGCGAGCTTCGGCCGGCTGCGTCCGGTGCACACCTCCGGTGTGATCTTCGGCTTCGGCGGCAACGCGCTGATCGCCACCTCGTTCTATGTGATGCAGCGCACCTCGCGGGCGCGGCTGCCGGACCAACTGACCCCGTGGTTCGTGCTGTTCGGCTACAACCTGTTCTGCGTCATCGCCGCCACCGGCTATCTGATGGGCGTGACGCAATCGAAGGAATATGCCGAGCCGGAATGGTATGCCGACATCTGGCTGGTGATCGTGTGGGTGACGTACTTCGTGCTCTACCTGCGCACGCTGAACCGCCGCAAGGAGCCGCATATCTACGTCTCCAACTGGTACTATCTGGCGTTTATCCTCGTCGTGGCGATGCTGCATATCGTCAACAACCTGGCGGTGCCGATCTCCTGGGGCAGCGCCAAGAGTTATTCGCTGTTCTCCGGCGTGCAGGACGCGATGACCGAGTGGTGGTACGGCCACAACGCGGTGGCGTTCTTCCTCACCTCCGGCTTCCTCGGCATGCTGTACTACTACATGCCGAAGCGCGCCGGACGGCCGATCTATTCCTACCGGATGTCGATCATCTCGTTCTGGGGAATCACCTTCTTCTACATGTGGGCGGGCTCGCATCACCTGCACTACACCGCGCTGCCGCAGTGGGTGCAGTCGCTCGGCATGACCTTCTCGGTGATGCTGCTGGTGCCGTCATGGGTATCGGCCGGCAACGCGCTGATGACGCTCAACGGCGCCTGGCACAAGGTGCGCGACGATGCGGTGCTGCGCTTCATGATGGTCGCGGCGGTGTTTTACGGCCTCTCCACCTTCGAAGGCTCGTTCATGGCGATCCGCCCGGTGAACTCGCTGTCGCACTACACCGACTGGACTGTCGGTCACGTCCACGCCGGCGCGCTCGGCTGGGTGGCGATGATCACCTTCGGCGCGATTTACGCCTCGGTGCCGTGGCTGTGGAAGCGCAACGGCATGTATTCGGCGAAGCTGGTGGAGGCGCACTTCTGGCTCGCGCTCTCCGGCACCATCATCTACGTCTTCGCGATGTGGAACTCAGGCATCATCCAGGGCCTGATGTGGCGCACCTATAACGAAAGCGGGACGCTGGCCTATTCCTTCGTCGACTCGCTGGTGGCGATGCATCCCTACTACATCGCCCGCGCCGTCGGCGGTGTGTTCTTCCTGCTCGGCGCGGTCATCGGCTTCTACAACATCTGGATGACAATCCGCACCGCGGCGCAGGACGAAGCGGCGCACACCACCGCCGACCGTCCCGTCATCGAGCCCGCCGTCGGCGCGCCTGCCCTTCAGCCCGGAGAGTAAGTAGCCATGTTCGGATTTCACTACCGGCTGGAACGCAAGACCATCGGCCTGGTGCTGGGCATCATCGGCGTCGCCTCGATCGGCGGCTTCGTCGAGATCGCGCCGCTGTTCACCATCCACCAGACCGTCGAGGACGCGCCCGACATGCGGGTCTATACCCCGCTCGAACTGGCAGGCCGCAACATCTACATCCGCGAGGGCTGCTACGCCTGCCATTCGCAGATGATCCGCACGCTGCGCGATGAAGTGGAACGCTACGGGCCGTATTCGCTCGCGGTCGAATCCAAGTACGACCATCCGATGCTGTGGGGCTCCAAGCGCACCGGGCCGGATCTCGCCCGCCTCGGCGAGAAGTATTCCGATGACTGGCATGTCGCGCACTTGATCAATCCGCGCGCCGTGGTGCCGGAATCGGTGATGCCGGCCTATGCCTTCCTGGCACGCACCGAACTGCGCACCGACGATCTCAGCAAGCACCTCAAGGCGCAACGCGACGTCGGCGTGCCCTACACCGACGACATGATCGCAAACGCCGCTGCCGACGCCTACGGCCAGGCCGCGCCGGACTCGCCCGCCGCCGACGGCGTCACCAAGCGCTACGGCAAGGCGACCACGGTGCGCGCCTTCGACGGCAAACCCAACGACCTGACCGAGATGGACGCGCTGGTGGCCTACCTGCAAATCCTCGGCCGGCTCACCGACGCCGCGCACAAGCCGGTCGCGACCGCGGAGAAAAAGCCATGACCATCACTCATGATCTGCTCGTCTGGTTCTCCAAATCGTTCGGCCTGTTCTACCTGATCGGCCTGTCGCTGATCGTGCTGGTCTACACCTACTGGCCTGCCAACCAGAAGCCGTTCGAGCACGCCGCGCAGGCGATCCTCGACGACGACGACAAGCCATACCGGGGATGAGGCACCATCATGGGGCACTTTGAACGCGACCCGCACACCGGCCACATGACGACCGGGCACGAATGGAACGGCATCACCGAACTCAACACGCCGGTGCCGAAGGTGATCTGGCTGTTCCTCGCCTGCACGGTGATCTTCGCCGTCGGCTACTGGATCCTGATGCCGACCTGGCCGATCGGCCGCACCTACACCAAGGGCCTGCTCGGCGACGACGTGCGCCAAGACGTGACGCAATCGGTCAAACAGGCGGCGCTCGACCGCGCGGTCTGGTCCGCGCGCATCGAGAAGGAGAGCTTTGCCGACATCCAGAAGGACCCACGGCTGATGGAGCCGGTGCGCGAAACCGGCCGCGCGCTGTTCGGCGACAACTGCGCCGCCTGCCACGGCCGCAATGCGCAGGGCGGCAAGGGATTCCCGAACCTCACCACCAACTCGTGGCTGTGGGGCGGCACGCCCGAGGCGATCTTCGAGACCATCCGCGTTGGCATCAACTCGGCGCATCCGGAAACCCGCACCTCGCAGATGCCGGCCTTCGGCAAGGACGGCATGCTGCCGCGCGCCGATATCGACAAGGCGATCGCCTTCGTGCGCAGCCTGTCGCAGCCCAACGCCAAGGACATCGATCCCGCCAAGGCCGCCGCCGGCAAGGAGGTGTTCGCGGCGAATTGCGCTTCCTGTCATGGCGAGGACGCCAAGGGCAACGTCGATATGGGCGCGCCGAACCTGACCGATCAGTTCTGGATCTACGGCGGCGATCAGGCGTCCATCGCGCAGACGCTGTGGGGCGGACGCCAAGGCCACATGCCGACCTGGGAGAACCGTCTCTCGGCCCTCGACCGCAAGATCCTCGCGCTCTATCTCGTCGACCTGCGGAAGCCCGACAAATGAGCGCGGAGGCCACCACCATGCGACCTGACCGCCGCTGGATCTGGCTGCTGGTCGGCGCAGGACTTGCGCTGGTGATTGGCGCCAACTGGCATCTGGTCTATGTCGCCGTCACCTCGCAGCCGGATTGCGTCGCCCATGTGCGCACCGGCGCGAGCGGCGCGGCCGGCTCATTCAGCGCGGCGACATCGTCGTGCACGCCCCGATAATTCCGACCCTCGCACCGAGGAGGACCTGACGTGATCGAGCACACCGAACCCTCACAGACCATCATCCCGCCGGTCGTCTCGCCGCTGCCGATCCATCATCGCTGGAAGCGCGGGCTGACCTCCGCCGACGCCTTCAAATGGCTGGCGCTGGGCTGGCGCGACTTCCGCACCAATCCGGGGCCGAGCATCGCCTACGGCTTCCTGGTGTTCCTGCTGTCGGCGGCGATCGTCTACGGCCTGTTCAAGTTCGAACTGGACTACATCCTGTTTCCGGCGCTGGCCGGCTTCATGGTGGTCGGCCCGATCCTCGCGGTCGGCCCCTACGCCAAGAGCCGGCTGATCGCCGAGGGCAAGCCCGCCAGCCTGTTCAACATGATCTTCGTGCGTCCCGCGGCGGGCGCGCAGATCGTTTTCACCGGCGTCCTGCTCTGCCTCCTGATGCTGGTGTGGATGCGCGCCGCCGTGATCGTCTACGCGCTGTTCTTCGGGCTGGTGCCGTTCCCCGGCCTCGACCACATCGCGCCGATGCTGTTCAGCACGCCGACCGGCTGGGCGATGCTGATCGTCGGCAGCGCGGTGGGCGCGCTGTTCGCGGCGTTCTCGTTCGGCATCAGCGCGTTCTCGATCCCGATGCAGCTCGATCAGCGCGTCGATTCGCTGACCGCGATGGGCTCGAGCATGGCGCTGGTCTGGCACAACATGGCGGCGATGCTGACCTGGGCCGCGATCATGCTGGCGCTGATCCTCGTCAGCATCGCCACCGGGCTGCTCGGATTGATCGTGGTGTTTCCCGTGCTCGGCCACGGTACCTGGCACGCCTATCGTGCCGTCAAGGAAGGACTGATCGCGTAACGGCCGCTCGCCAAACGGCGGCGGCCGGCGCGTGTGGAGCGTGCGATGAGTTGTTGCGCACCCGGCGTTGAACTGACTGGCGACGACATCTCCGCCAACCGCGCTGAGGAAGTGCGGCTGACGAGCCGCGACGTCGGCGGCGGCATTCGCCAGACCGATCTCTCGGTGCCGGCGATGCATTGCGGCGGCTGCATCCAGGCGGTCGAAACCGCGCTGAATGCCTTGCCCGGCGTCGAGGCCGCGCGCGTCAATCTGTCCAGCAGGCGCGCCACCATCCGCTGGCACGACAGCGCCACACCGCCGCCATTCATCGAGACGCTGCGCGGCATCGGATACGAGGCGCATTTGTTCGATCCCGGCGCCGAGCGTAAGGACAATACACTCAGCGAACTGCTGCGCGCGTTGGCCGTCGCGGGATTCGCCGCCAGCAACATCATGCTGCTGTCGGTGTCGGTGTGGGCCGGCGCCGACGCCGGCACCCGCGATCTGTTCCACGCGCTCTCGGCGCTGATCGCGCTGCCGGCGCTGGCCTATTCCGGCCGCGTGTTCTTCCGCTCGGCATGGAGCGCGCTCAAGCACGGCCGCACCAACATGGACGTGCCGATCTCGATCGGCGTGACGATGGCGTTCGGGCTCAGCCTCTACGAGACGTTTCACCACGGCGCGCACGCCTATTTCGATGCGTCGGTGACGCTGCTGTTCTTCCTGCTGATCGGCCGCACGCTGGATCACCTGATGCGCGAACGCGCGCGCACCGCCGTGAAAGGCCTCGCGCAACTGGCGGCGCGCGGCGCTCTGGTGGCGCAGCCGGACGGCAGCAACGTCTATCTGCCGGTGAACGACATCCAGATCGGCATGACCATCCTGCTCGCGGCGGGCGAGCGCGTGCCGGTGGACGGCCGCGTCGTCAGCGGACAATCGGACATCGACCGTTCGCTGCTCACCGGCGAAAGCGCGCCGGTGCCGGTGACGAACGGCGCGGAGTTGCAGGCCGGCACGCTGAACCTCACCGGGCCGCTTACCCTCGTCGCCACCGCCGTTGCGCGCGATTCATTCCTCGCCGAAATGATGCGGCTGATGGAGACGGCGGAAGCCGGCCGCTCCGCCTATCGCCGCATCGCCGACCGCGCCTCGCGACTCTATGCGCCGGTGGTGCACGCGACCGCATTGCTCACCATGATCGGCTGGCTGCTTGCCACCGGCGACCTGCATCGCGCGGTGACCATCGCCATTGCGGTGCTCATCATCACCTGCCCCTGCGCGCTCGGCCTCGCGGTGCCGATGGTGCAGGTGATGGCGGCGCGGCGGCTGTTCGAACGCGGCATGCTGCTGAAGGACGGCGGCGCGCTGGAACGGCTCGCGGAGATCGACACCGTGGTGTTCGACAAGACCGGCACGCTGACGCTCGGCCAGCCGCGCCTGCTGCATCCGGAATCGATCGACACCGATACGCTCGGCATCGCGGCAGCGATGGCGACGCATTCGCGCCATCCCTATTCCCGCGCGCTGGCGGCGGCGAGTGCGGCGATGGCATCGCCGTTCAACGCCGGCGCGGTGGCGGAAATTCCTGGCGCGGGACTGGAAGCGCGCATCGATGCGCATGTCTATCGTCTCGGCCGCGCAAGCTGGGCGCTGGCGCAATCCGATGACGACGCCGTCGACAACGCCAATGTCGTGCTGTCGCACGACGGGCAGCTCTTGGCGCGCTTCGCATTCGAGGACCGCCTGCGCGACGGCGCGCGCGAAACCATCGCGGAGCTGACCGAACAGGGCTTTGCCGTCGAGGTGCTGTCCGGCGACCGCGACGAAGCGGTGCGGCGCATCGCCGGCGATCTTGGCGCGCAACACCTGTCCGAAGTCACGCCGGCCGGCAAGGTGGCGCGTGTAGCCGATATCGAATCGAGCGGCCATCGCGTGCTGATGGTCGGCGACGGCCTCAACGACGCGCCGGCGCTCGCCGCCGCGTATGCGTCGATGGCACCGGCCTCCGCCGCCGACGTCGGCCGCAACGCCGCCGACCTGGTGTTTTTGCACGAAAGCCTGCGCGCGGTTCCCGAGGCCATCGCCATCGCGCGAAATGCCGCGCGGCTGGTGCAACAAAACCTCGCGCTGGCGATTGGTTATAACGTGATCGCGGTGCCGATCGCGGTTCTCGGTTACGTAACGCCGCTGATCGCGGCGGTGGCGATGTCGTCATCGTCGGTGATCGTGATCGCCAATGCGTTGCGGCTGCGCGGCGTCAAACGCAACCGCCGCGACGCACGTACTCCGACAACACACCTCGTTGCGCAACCTGTCACAGGGAGAAGCGCATGACCGATTTTCTCTATCTGGTGCCGATCGCACTCGGCCTCGGGCTCGCAGGCCTCGCCGCCTTCATGTGGGCGATGCGCAGCGGCCAGTACGACGACCTCGACGGCGCCGCCGAACGCATCCTGCTCGACGACGACAAGCCGCTGCCGCAGAAACACCCGGCGCGGAAGTAACGCGAGGCGTCGGTTCGGCCTGCACATTTTGTCGTTGGTTCAAAGTCTCTCCCCGTCATCGCGAGGAGCAACGCGACGAAACTATCCAGAGGCCGCGAAGAAAGAACTGGATTGCTTCGCTTCACTCGCAATGACGGCGGTTAAAGCATGATCGGCTTGAATTGACGCGCATGCCGTCATCCTGAGGTGCTGACATTCAGTCTCGGAAAATCACGCTCTGAAGCGTCGAAGCATTCGAATGCCTACGCATTCAACAAATCCATCCTCGTCATGGCCGGGCTTGTCCCGGCCATCCACGTCTTAAAGTCGATTCAGCAAGAAAGACGTGGATGCCCGGGACAAGCCCGGGCATGACGAATACTGAAGCAGCAAATAGAAACGACGAAGACAACAGCAGCCGTTACGCCGCCTTCGCCTGCGGCGGCGCCAGCGCGCCCCAGCTCTCCGCGAGGTGCAGCTTCGGCTCGGTCATGGTCTGCAAAAGCTCCAGCGTCATGCCGGGAATCATTTCCAGCACCACGAGGCCCTTCGGCGTCACGTCGATCACCGCGAGATCGGTGTAGATGCGCTTGACCACGCCCGGCGCGGTGAGCGGCAGCGAGCAGCGTTTCAGGATGCGCGGCGAGCCGCTCTTGTGGGTGTGCGCCATCAGCACGCGGATTTCGCGCGCGCCGACCGCGAGGTCCATCGCGCCGCCGACGCCGGGCGGGAACGCCGGGTCTTCCGTGGTCCAGTTGGCGAGGTCGCCGGTCTCCGACACCTCGAACGCGCCAAGCAGGCTGACGTCGAGATGGCCGCCGCGGATCATCAGGAAGGCGTCGGCGTGATGCACGTAGCAGCCACCTGTGACCAGCGTGGAGAGATTTTTTCCCGCGTCGGTGAGGTTGGGGTCTTCCTCGCCGGGCTTCGGCTTCGGGCCGAGGCCGATGACGCCGTTCTCGCTGTGGAAGATCACCTCGCGACCCGCCGGCACGTAGCTCGCCGCCAGCGTCGGGATGCCGATGCCGAGATTGACGAAGCAGCCGTCCGGCAGATCCTGTGCGGCGCGCCAGGCCATCTGGTCGCGCGAGAGACGAGTGTAAGCTGGCGATGTCATGCGTTTGCTCCCACGGCGACGACGCGATCGACGAACACCCCCGGCGTCGCCACTGCTTCCGGATCGAGACTGCCGAGTTCGACGATCTCGTCGACCTCGACGATGGACAACTCAGCGGCCATCGCCATCACCGGATTGAAATTCCGCGCCGACTTCAGATAGGTCAGGTTGCCCCAGCGGTCGGCCTTGTTGGCTTTCAGCAATGCGACGTCGCCGCGCAGCGGCTTTTCGAACACGTGCAGGCGGCCGTCGATCTCGCGCGTCTCCTTGCCTTCCGCCAGCTTGGTGTGCGCCGACACCGGCGAGAAGAAACCGCCGAGGCCGGCGGCCGCGCAACGCATCCGCTCGCTGATGGTGCCCTGCGGCACCAGTTCGAGTTCCAAACTCTTTGCCTTGTAGGCATTGAGGAACGCGCTGTAATCGCCGGAGCGCGGATAGGAACAGATCACCTTGCGCACGCGGCCGGAATTGATCAGTCGGGCCAATCCATAGTCGCCGTTGCCGGAATTGTTGGCGACGATGGTGAGTTCCTTCGCGCCCTGATCGTGCAGCGCTTCCAGCAGATGATCGGCGACGCCGACGATGCCGAACCCTGCCACCAATACCGTTGCCCCGTCGCGAACGCCGGCGACGGCGTCCTCCACCGTCTTCACGCGCTTGTCGATCACCTCGAACTCCAGCCTCGAACGCCATCCATGATGCGAGGGACACTATGCAGAATTGTCGCAGGGAGCAAACATGATCACTGCACCCGTGGGGTGCACGCATCGCAACGCTTCGCGGTTGCGAGAGGCAATTCACAAGGATTTTCGCCGCCGATTTTCGCGACAAGGAATTGAATGGGTGTGCCGACAATCCCGCTATGCGGTTCCACAGCTTGAGGGCGGCTCGCGTTGCAGCCAGAACCGGCTTGTGCGACGGACCGTCAGGGCCGACAATCAAATCCAAGCGGGGTGCGCGAGGCGCGCCTGCCATCGATACAGGGAGTGAACGTGACCGATACCGTGACAACGCGTGATCCGCAGACCAGCGCCGCATCGCAGCCGGCCACCGGCCCGCTGAAGGGCGTGCGCATCGTCGAGTTCGCCGGCATCGGCCCCGGCCCGTTCGCCTGCATGATGCTGGCCGACATGGGCGCCGAGGTCATCACGCTCGACCGCGTCGGCGCCAACAAGAACATGAAGTCGGTGTCGGGACGCGGCCGCAAGGTGGTCGA